>OLGI01001921.1_pt1 | contig 16558 bp, 7 predicted proteins | sample 1605221 | NCBI WGS metagenome assembly OLGI01 (sample SAMEA3888915, study PRJEB22519) | human gut metagenome | biome: human gut; feature: human-associated habitat; material: faeces | place: Denmark | collected 2010 | reverse complement strand
CTCTCTCCCATCATCCTTTATTTCGACGCAGCTCCCACCCGTGAACCTCACGCGCGATCCCACGCTTTTACTCTGCTTCCCTGCATTTCTTTGCTACCAGAAACAGTCTTCCGTCTTCTGTAAAATTGTTACAGGTCGACAGAGTCAATAGTTCGTCCCCGTAGACCGGCAGATCTGTTCCGGTAAACACCGAGAGTTGTATGATATGATCGAGGTAGTCGTTAAACGCCTCCTCGGAATCCGCCTGTATAAAATCATAATAACGAAATTCCTGTGAATTCCGGTACTGCACCTTTGCCAGACAGACGGCAAACACTTCATAGGTGCCTTTCTCATAAATTGTATCAAATCTGATCTGCGCGTGCTCCCTCCAGTAATCTTCATCCAGATACTTCTTGAGACTTCCGAACATCGCACCGCTTTTCATGTTGTGTCCATAAATAATCGTATTGATTGTCGGACTTACAATACTACAGCGCTCATCCATAAAAATACTGCCATTGGTATTGTTGCTCTGATCAAACCCATGGGTAAGATAATAAGTATTATCCTTCTGTACTACGGGATAATTGATTCCCGTATCATCAATGGAAATCCAGCCCACCATCTCCGGATTTTGTTGTATGAGTTCTGCATATTCCGGCAAAACGGTCAAATTCTGTGTTGACGTTTCTTCCTTTGGCGTCGTCGCTTCCGCCGCACCATCACCCGTTGCTTCTGTCGAATTTTTTTGTTTTTTTACTGTATCTTCTTCCTTTGGCACTTCCACCTGGTTCGCCAGCTTCTGCATCTGACGCGTTGTCACAATGTCGCGCAACTCTGCAATTCCAAACACAGCAAAAGAGACAACGGCTAAGATGACAAAACCAACGCCTAAAATCTTTTGGTATTTCACCTTACCCTCTGCCTCTTCCACAACTGCTTTGTCCTCTAACAAATCAACGGACTTATCCGCTACAATATCTGCCAGGTGTGCAAAAAACTGATCCCCAATCGGTGTCTTAAACACAATTTTCCCACTACGGATATCATTGTATAAGCGCACCGCAACTTCGGGATCCTGTATATTTAATTCTTTGTTGATACATTCGATCTTGCGTACATCTTCCTGACCATCACGATATTCGTGAAAGGTCTGGAAGGTGTATTCGCCGATCTTATATTTTCCTTGTTCCTGCATGCATTATTCCTACTTTACAGTGATTGCTATTGTCTTTGAGTAATCTCCATAAACATAAGAACCATTGATTGGTTTGTAGGCACGCACCTTATAATAATACGTTCTGTTGCTTCCTACCGTATTGTCGGTGTATGCTCCTTTTCCATTTGGTACAACTGCAATCTTCTTATAAATTCCATTCTCCGTTGTACTGCGGTAAATCTCATAACCACCTACTGTATTGCTGCGATCCCATGTCAATGTTGCTGTTCTCTTGGCTGTAGATGTTCCCACAAGCTTATCTGTGGATGCCACCTTTGTATAAGCTGTTACAGGCTTCATTTTTCCATAGGTCGTATTGCCTCCAACGGTTACGTAAGAACGCACGTGGAACGTATATGTCGTAGAGTTCTTAAGACCATTTACCACAAAATTAGTAGATGATGTTTCGCCATACTTAATGCGATTGTCCTCGCTATAAATCTCATAGCCGGTTGCTTTTCCATTTTTCAGCCAAGCCACCTGTATACTTGATTCACTCGCTGCCTGTGCGCGTAACCCAACCATAACCGGAGCAATAATATTAAATTTGATTACACTGGTTCCTGTATAGTTACCAAGCCCCTGTACTGTTGCTGTGGCAACTCCCGGATTCACGTTATTATTGTAAACAACGCTATATTCTGTTCCCTGGATTAACTCTTTTCCATCATACAACAAGGTTGCCTTTGGTTCAATGGCTTTTCCGGTATAGGTATTCTTACTCAACTGAATGATATTACATGCATTTACATTCTTTGGAATAATCTCATACGTTGCACGCATAACTTCACTCTTACCAGCTAACGAAACTGGTATAAATGCAGTAATGGTTCCTATGTTCACGCATGCATCTTCTTTCACATCTGCAATATCTGTTGCTGCAGCTTCGTCCGCATTCATACGTCCATATACCACTGCAGATGCATCGTAATCTACCTTATTACCACTCGGATCTTCGATAACGAAGTCCGGCTTGATTGCTTTACCAGTGTATGTATACTGGTTTGCATAATTCTTTACACGAAGTAGTGACATATCTGCGCTGATCGTATATGCACATCTTGCACTATCACTATAGTAAGAAGCCAATGGTGTAATAATGACATAACCGCCTGTTGTGTAATTGTCATCCGAATAATAATCTACCTTGTAGTCAACATCCTTTTCCAGAACATTTCCGCCACACTCTACTGTAACTGGTGGTTCTATTGCTTTTCCAGTATAGAACTGTGGTTCAATCGTAACTTTTGCATCCTTTAAGGAAGCTACAATATCAAATTCTTCTGACACTTCGCCTGTATAATTTCCCTTAGCAACTGCTGTCACCGTAGCATGTCCTGCATTTGTATTGTCTGTCAGTTTCAGATCATAATCAACACCTGCTGTAAGTGTCCACACTGGGTCAACACCATTATCATACATAACAGATACATCCGGTGTAATCGCATTTCCGGTATAAATGACACGCTTATCATTTAATACCAGTTTAAATTTGGAAATATCCTTTGCTTTGATAACAAACGCCTGACTCTTTGTCTCTGATCCCAGCGCATAATTTCCTTTTAAGGAAACTACAGCAAATGCCGGGCTGTCCACACTTCCTATACTTTCATTATTAACATAAGAAATACTATAGTTGATTGGATCAACCTCTGTCTTTGTTGAGATAGAAGTATCATATACCTTAATGGCTGGTGTAATAGCACTACCTGTATAAGTCGTCACATAATTGCCGTCCTTATCCTGTGGCAAATCCAGTACCACATCAATTTCAGCGGCTTTTGCCACCTTCTGGTTGATGCGATAATATGCGAACGGTTTGCCATAGTAGTTACCAATTCCCTTGACAGCAAGTGTCTTTGTGCCGGCGTTGATAGAATCTTCTATATCTATAAGTTCGTAGTCGGTTCCTTCCTGTAACAATGTACCATCAGAAAGATATACGGCATATGTTGGAATATGCGATGTTCCATCATAGGTAAATTCCTGCTGATCCTGTGCAATACGTACCTGTGCATCTGCAAGAGATTTTCCTATGTTAAAGGTTGCTTCTCGGCTCTCTCCATAATTACCTTTACCAGTAATTTTTACGGTTGGTGCCGCATCCGCATCATCTTTTGACGCAGAGCTCGTATTATTCTTAAAGGTCACATCATAATCTGTTCCCTTCACAAGCTCTACACCTCTTGTGGTATCTGTAACCACTAACTTCGGTTCTACTGCAGATCCGGTATAATCCATATCCGGAACGGATACCGTAATATCCTCTGCAGCAATGGATTTTGGTTCTACCGTAAAGGTAGGGTTCAAAGAGCCATAGAAGTTGTCTTTTCCAACAATCGAAATGTTGTACTTTCCTGCATCTTTGATGCCGTTGCCGTAATTGATTGTATAGTCGACATCTTTCTGCAGGATGTATGTGGTGCCATCACCGATCGGGCAACTCACTTCCACTTCCGGTGTGATTACTTCACCTGTATAAACGACAGATGTCTTATCTAATTTTACGGCTCCACCGGCAAGATTTACCTTTGTCACTTCAAATTCGGCACTTCTTGTCCCCGTGTAATTGCCCATACCGGTAAATGTCACAGATGCTTTACTGCCAACAGAAACCTGCTCATTATTGGACAGTTGATATGTAAAATCAACGCCTTCCTGTAACGTATGACCGTTATAAGTAATACTCATCTGCGGCACAACCGGGTGTCCTCCCGCATATCCTGTATCTGAAACTTTTACATTGATATCTTTTGCAGCAAGATCTTTCTGTGTGATCGTAAAGTTTTTTGTTACAGCGCCATAATAGCTTCCTGCGCCGCTGACGGTTACCGATGCCTGTCCCACATTGAGATTTTCTGCATAGCTAACATTATAATCCTTGGTCTGGGTTAAGGTCTTACCACCATAGGTCACAACCACCTTCGGCTGAATATAATCACCGGTGTAAGTAACGGTTGTTCCTGACAAATGACCATCTAATGTGATATTCGTCCCAGGATCTGCCAGATTGATACCCTTGATTTCAAAGTTTATCACCTGGTTTCCTATGGACACACCATCAACACTGTTAATCACGAGTGATGCTGTACCGGCATCTGTATTATTGGTATAGGTAAGGCTATAGTCCACACCTTCCCGCAAGACTGTCCCTGCACAAGCCACCTGTGGTTTTGGTTTAATCTCACTACCGTTATAAGAATATGTGCTATCTAATCCTGTAACTGTAGCTTTTGACAAATTGTAATAAATATTAAAGTTTGCCTGCTTTGTTCCTGTATAGTAGGTATCTGTACCGCTCATCATTCGAATAACAATGTTTCCAGCATTTTTACCAACTGCTACATTGTCACCATATTCTAATGTATAATCCTGTCCCTCAGATAATACCTGTGATCCATATTGAACAATCGGCGTCGGCTTAATCTGACGTCCTGTATAATCATATTGCTCATTCACATTAACCACACTGGCATTATTCAAATCACCAATTACTTTAATCGGAATAGTCTGACTACCAATACAATAGTTCTTTCCAACAAAGACCAGTTCACCCTGTCCAGGTGTATCACAATTATACTGCTGAATCTCATAGTTTGTCCTATCCAGAATTAATTTATTGGAATTACCTGAACTATCTACATTAACTGCATTTGTATAGGTAATATTGACACCCGCATCTGAAAATCCCAAGGTACCATCTGCATTTAACTTATAGCTGTTTTGATATCCACTAACTGTAAATAGGTTGGTGTTACTCAAATCACCTAAAATATTAAATTTTGCTGTGAGCGTTCCACTATACGCACCAATACCCTCGATGGCAATCGTTGCCTTTCCTGGGTTCACATTACTGCTGTATTTTAATTTATAGTCTGTATTCTCTTTTAGAACAACATCGCCATACATCAGAGAAACACTTGGTGTAAGTTTTTCTCCGGTAAACATCTGATCCGGGATCGCTTCTACCGTCACATTATCTGAAATGCTCTTTGTAACAATTGAGAATTTGAGATCAACAGTACCGCTGTAATTTCCAATACCCATCAAGGTAACCGTAGGTGCATTCGCATCCCCTTTGTTTGCAATCGCCGTATTATTGCTATATCCCTTTACCTTGTAATCAACATCCTGTTTTAAAACAGTTCCAGCCGTATTTGTAATCGTAATTCCACTGATATCCGGCTTGATTTCTTTTCCGGTATAAGTATAGTCCGGAAGCGTTGTTGGTGATACTGCGCATGCACTAAGGTCACTTGCCACAACGGTATACACCTGACTTAATGTGCCGCTGTAGTGACCAATTCCTTTTGCCTGCACTGTATACTTGCCAACATTTGGGCCAACATCCGTAGCTGTAAACTGGTAATCGGTTCCTTCCACTAACTGGATTTTCTTACCGGATGCTGTATATGTCACCTCAAGTTGCGGTGTAATCTTATTTCCGTTATATACATAGTCAAATCCGGTTCCCGGATGATTTGGATCCGTATTTTTTACTGTAACAGAACTTTCATTATCCAACACAACAACCGTCACATAATAGCGTCTCGTCAGTGTTCCATAATATTCGCCTTTACCTGTATATGTAATAACAACGCATTCCGTAGATCCCATACCACCGGCTTCCGTCGTATATGACACCGTATAGTCCGTATTTGCTGTCAGATTAACTGATTTTCCATCACTGTCCTTGTATGTAAGTTTTGAGACAGGTTTTACACTGTTTCCATCTTCTCCTCTGCCCCAATATGGCACATAGTAATCACCGGAAGATGTCGGTTTTAAAGCAGAATCATCATAAGGATTACATAATTCTACCGCTCCACCAAGAACCAAATTGCTACCAATGGTATATGTAATCTCTCTGTTTCCGGTATAGTTGCCTTTACCTGTGATGGTTGCAATCTTTCCCTCACCGGATGTCTTACTGTCCTCACCTGCGGTCACGGTATAGTCGGTATCCTTTGTCAATACACGATTATTAAATGTTGTATTGACAACCTTTACCACCGGTATACTTTTTCCATCAACTTTTTCTAATTCCTGCGTATCTGTGATCGTAATACCACTCGCTTCGGACGTGATATCCTTTGGTGCAATCGCAAAATAAATCGTAACTTTTGAACCAGCATAATTTCCCTGACCACTAATTTCTACATATGGTGATTTCCTTGGATTATCAGCATTATAAGTTGCCGCATTGATGTTATTTTTAAAGCTCGTCTTATAATTGCCACTCTTAGGCACCGTAGTATCTCCGTCTTTTACCACAATGTCAGGAGAAATAGACCTTCCCGTATATTCTGCACTATAAGTTGCCAGGTATGTGTTCTCAGCAATCTGTTTTACTTCCTGTCCACCCAGTGTAAATGTCAGATCCGAAAGGGACTTAGCAACAATGGTAAATTTCTCATCTCTCTCATCCATCAGGTTCTTCTCGCCTGTAATGGTAATGGTTGCCTGACCAATGTTTTTATTATGACTGTATGCCAATGCATAGTTTATATTTGAGATTTCACGTTTCGTTCCGTCTTCATCCTGATAATATACGGCAATATCCGGCTTGATTGCATTTCCTGTATAAATCTTGTCTCCAATCGGGTTCGGCTCTACCGTTACATGTGAATCTGTAAGACTCAGCTTTTGAATCGTAAAATTATTTTTTACACTTCCTGTATAGTTTCCCATACCCTTTGCGTAGACAACGGCTGTTCCTGCATCTATATTATCTTCATATGCCAGTTCAAAATCCTTGCCTTCCACATAGGTCTTGCCCTTCTTTTCCAGCGTATACTCGCCGGCAGATAAGGTAACTTCTTTACCCGTATATGTTTTTTTTGCCAAAACATTCAGCGTACCGCTAATCGTCTGCGGTTTGATGGTAAATGTTACACGAATCTCTTTTCCCGCATATTTACCTGCGCCTCGGATGACAGCAACTGCTTTATGATCTTTCGTGCTGGCATCCGTATTATTTTCGTAAGAAACGGTATAATCTGTCTTTTCCTTCAACCAACCACCTGTTCCCATTCTTATAGAAACAGAAGGCTCAATTGCAGAACCTGTGTAGGTTGCTTTGTAATTGCTGACATATCCATTTGTCTCATCGTAAGGTGCCGGATCTGCAGTTCCAAGGGTCACGACAGCTGCTGTTGCAAAGTCACCTAAAATCTCATACTGCTTTGTAATTGTACCCTGGAAATTATTTCCATCACCGGATATCTGTACATTCATCGTACCGATTGCAGTATTACTGCTATAGCTAACCGTATAGTCCTGCTTCGGCACTAAGGTATAGACATCACCGCCATCCTTCTTTAACGTCACCTTCATCACAGGCTCAATTTTCTTACCAGTATATGCAAACGTCGTTGCTTCCACGTCGTTGATACTAGCTGTTACATCAAGCTTGCTATTATCTTGTGCCTGCCCCAAATCGCAGCGGTTAATTACAAAGTTTTGTATTATCGTACCGGTATAACCATTCGCCTCATTACCGGTAATGGTTACCGTAGCTGTCCCTGCATCTGTATTATTGGTATATTCAATCTTACAGTCAGCACCGAAACCTACAATTTCTTCATGTTTTTCAGCATCATAAAATGTAACCGCCGGCTGTTTCGGTGTACCGTCATACGTATAGGTCGTCTGTGATAATTCTGCTGTCACAATCTGGCTGATATCAAACTTATTTTCTGCACCTGCCTTGATTTCATAATCAGGGAATGTCTGTGTTCCATTATAATTTCCCTTACCGATTACAGTAATATCATACACATATACAAGCTTTCCGTTTTTATCGACCGTTGTTCCCTTCGACTGCGCTTCTGCTGTGTAATCCGTTCCAAGCGTAAGAGACATGTCGTTATCTTTATAGATACCATTGGTTACCACATGAGAATTGATATCTACGCTAAACAATGCTTTTGGATCTTTTGGTAAAGGTTTTGCTCCAATGGCATACGTCAGCTCTTTGCTATAGCCTTCATATTCTCCAATACCTGTAATGACAGCTGTCGCATTTCCCGCACGATTGCTGTCACGATATGCCACAGTATACTGTGTATCTTTTGTCAATGTAGTATTGCCACATTTTACAGTCACTTCCGGTTCAATTGCAGTTCCCGTATAAGGATAATCTCCTGTTGCAATAGATGACTCTAAAATATTGACCTTAACAGTTGCCGTAGTTGTTGTACCATCTGCAGATACTGTGACAGTACCACTTCCACTCGTCACACCACTGTTAATAGAAATGATACCATTTTCATTCACTGTAAATGGCGCATTACCCTCTGGTGCAAACCGAAGTGTACGTTTCAAAGCCGGTGAAAGGCTTGCCTGAATCGCGGTCTGCGTATCGTCTTTATCTATTGTGATTGTATTTTTTGCTACAGAGATTGTTGTGTTATCAGAAACATCACCTGCACTTACACCTGTAAGGCTTGTCTCAATCATGCCTGTTTCCTCATCCCAACTGTCACGGTATACGTAGCCTGTTCCTGCTGTAGTGTGATAATAAATCGCATCACTAACACTGTCGAACGTATAAACCACTGCATAGGTTTCACCCGCAGATAGATAGATGTTTGCCCCTTTCAAATCTACTTGCAGATCTGTCGGTGTCGCAGACTCTTGTGTACCATCAATGGTCAATCGCGAACTTGTATAGCGCAGTTCACCGCTCGTCGGATTACCCGCATCCGTCAGATTCTGATAGACCGATACGGTGTATGACACACTCTGCGTATTATTCATATCGACCTTCATCGTTGCACTTTCCAGCTTCTGATAATCCGTCGCCGCCGTACTCACCTGTGCGTATTGTCCATCCACCAGTGTTCCTGTCGCATCCGGTGAATACTCCGCAAACAGATTGCTGCCAATCGACAATGTCGATACGACCATCAGTGCTGCCAATACTCCTGCTAAAATTCTTTTCTTTACATCCTTGTACATATTCATAGAGCCCCTTTCACCAAGTTCTTCTCTATTTTTCACGCCCTTTTTCGGGCATAGTTAGACTTATTCTATTTCCATATCGACGTATCCTATAAGAAACTTTAGCTTTTCTTTCAAAAATCCCCCAAAAAAGTTAAAAAAACAAGAACCTCCGTCTTACGAAGTCCTTGTTTTTTCTTTCTGTTCATTTATGCATTTACAATTTTACCGGTATACAACTGATAATATTTTCCACCCTCTGCAATCAATTCATCATGATTTCCACGCTCGATGATACGTCCCTGATCTAATACCATGATACAATCACTGTTTCGAATCGTTGACAGGCGGTGGGCAATGACAAAGGTTGTTCTTCCTGCCATCAGCTTATCCATACCATCCTGCACAATCTTTTCTGTTCGTGTATCAATGGAACTTGTCGCCTCATCCAGAATCAGTACAGGCGGATCTGCAATGGCTGCTCTTGCAATGGCTAAAAGCTGTCTCTGTCCCTGGCTTAGGTTTGCACCGTCTCCCGTCAGCACCGTATCATATCCATCCGGCAATTTACGGATAAAGCCATCTGCATTTGCCAGTTTTGCTGCTGCACGTACCTCTTCGTCTGTCGCTTCCAATTTTCCATAGCGAATATTATCCGCAACGGTTCCTGTAAATAAATGGGTATCCTGCAATACAATACCAAGCGAATGACGCAAATCATCCTTTTTGATCTTATTGATATTGATGCCGTCGTATCGTATCTTTCCATCCGCAATATCATAAAAACGATTGATCAGATTGGTAATCGTTGTTTTTCCTGCTCCGGTAGCACCGACAAAAGCAATTTTTTGCCCCGGTGTCGCAAACATATTAATGTTGTGCAAAACGGTTTTTTCCGGAACATATGCAAAATCCACATCATCAAAAACGACATCACCTTCCAGCTTCACATAGGTTGTGCTGCCGTCCTCCTTGTGAAAATGTTTCCATGCCCACATACCGGTTCGTTCACTACTTTCCACAATCTGTCCATTTTCTTCTCTGGCATTAACAAGTGTAACATAACCGTCATCTTCTTCCGGTTTTTCATCCAAAAGAGCAAATACACGCTCTGCTCCCGCCATAGCCATAACAATAAAGTTCAACTGCTGGCTCACCTGCATAATCGGCATATTCAGACTCTTATTAAAGGTCAGAAAACTTGCCAGACCACCAAGGGTAAATCCACCAAATCCACCGATTGCAAGAATACCTCCCACAACAGCAACGACAACGTAACTCACATTTCCAATCTGCGCATTTGCCGGTCCTAACATATTGGAATACTTATTCGCCTGATAGGCACTGTCAAATAATTCATCATTTAACGCATTAAACTCTTCCATCGCCTGTTCTTCATGGCAAAAAACTTTGATTACTTTTTGTCCATTCATCATCTCTTCGATGTTACCATTGACGCGGCCGAGGTTTCTTTGCTGTTTTGCAAAATATTTTCCGGAATTTCCAGCCAGAAACTTTGTTGTCAAAAGCATGATTGCTACCATACCCATCGTAACAATGGTAAGTGGTATGCTCAATTTAATCATACATACAATCACACCGATAACGGTTACGCCACTGTTTATCATCTGTGGAATACTCTGGCTGATCATCTGGCGCAAAGCATCAATGTCGTTCGTATAAATTGACATGATATCACCATGCTGATGTGTATCAAAATAACGGATTGGCAATTCTTCCATGTGCACAAACATTTCATCACGGAGCGCACGAAGCGTTCCCTGTGTCACCTGTGCCATGATAAAGTTATAAAGAAACGCACATACAACACCTAACGCATAAAAGCCTGCCACACGTCCAATGGCTCCTAAAAGAGGTCCAAAATCCGTACTGTGTGTCTCAAGCATTGGTGTAATATAATCATCAATCAAATTCTGCATGAACATGGTTCCCTGCAAAGAGCAGAGAACACTTGCAAGAATACAGATGAGTACAATCACCAAATGCACACCATACAATTTAAAAATATAGCGAGCCAGTCTGCCCATAATATGTTTGTTTGCTTTCAAGCTGCCCTTGCCTCTTGGCATTGTCTGCTGTCTTGGCATATTACTCACCCTCCTTCTCGTCAAAATCTCCCGATCCACCACCGGTTTGTGATTCATATACATCACGATAAATTGCATTGTTTGCAAGCAATTCTTCATGCGTACCGATGCCATCAATATGGCCATTATCCAAAACAACAATACGGTCTGCATCCTGTACAGAAGATATACGCTGTGCGATGATTAGTTTTGTAGTTCCAGGAATCTCCTCGCGAAATGCCCTACGAATTTTCGCATCCGTTGCCGTATCTACAGCACTCGTACTATCGTCTAAAATTAACACCTTCGGCTCTTTTAAAAGTGCACGTGCGATACAAAGACGCTGACGCTGTCCTCCGGAAACATTGCTGCCCCCTTGTTCAATAAATGTATCGTATCCATCTGGGAAACGTTCAATAAATTCATCTGCACAGGCAAGTTTACAAGCCTTTTTGCACTCCTCATCTGTCGCATTTTCATTGCCCCAACGCAGGTTATCATAAATCGTTCCAGAAAACAGAACGTTATTTTGCAGCACAACAGACACCTCATTACGAATCACATCAAGATCATAGGAACGTACATCAATGCCACCCACTTTGACATCGCCCTCACTGACATCATACAAGCGCGAAATCAAATTCACGAGCGTCGACTTTGCACTACCGGTTCCGCCGAGAACTCCGATTGTCTCACCGCTTTTGATATGAAGATCAATGTCTTCTAGCACAAACTCTTCTGCATCTTTTTTATATGCAAAATTCACATGGTCAAAATCGATATCGCCATTTGGCACTTCCATGATCGGATTTTGGGGATTCACAATCGTTGCTTTTTCGTTTAAGACTTCTGCCACACGGTTCGCATTTGCCACACTCATGATAATCATAACAAAAACCATAGAAAGCATCATCAGACTTCCCAGAATATTCATGCAATACGCAAGCATACTCATAAGTTCGCCAGTCGTGAATGTCGATGTAACAATCATCTTTGCACCCATCCAGCTGATCAGCAAAATACAGGTGTAGATGGTAGTCATCATAACCGGCGCATTACATGCCAAAATACGTTCTGCCTTTAACAAAAATTTATATATATTACCGCTTGCTTTTTGGAATTTTTCTTTCTCGTAATCCTCTCGCACATAAGCTTTTACTACACGAATACCAGAAATATTTTCCTGTACACTGGCATTTAAATCATCATATTTCTTAAATACGAAATCAAAAATTTTCGTAACTCTGGAAATAATAAAAACCAGAATTGCCGCCAATATCAACACTGCGAGCAGATAGACACTCGCCAGTCGTGGGCTGATGTAAAACGACATACACATAGCAACGATCAAACTTGCCGGCGCACGCATCCCCATGCGCAAAATCATCTGGTATGCATTCTGTAAATTTGTCACATCTGTCGTTAATCTGGTAACCAGACCAGCAGTAGAATACTTATCAATATTTGCAAAAGAAAATGTCTGAATGTTTGTAAACATGGACTTTCTTAAGTTTCTTGCAAATCCTGCGGAAGCTCTTGCGCCATATTTTCCGCCCATCATACCTGCCCATAAGCCAATGAGCGCAGCCAAAATCATATATGCACCAATCACAAAGATGTGATGCATGTCTCCTCGATTGACACCCTCGTCAATAATTGATGCCATCATAAGTGGTATGATCATCTCCATCGCCACTTCCAAAAGCATAAATAGAGGTGTCAGAATCGAATCTTTTTTAAACTCTTTTACCTCTGCAAGTAATGTTTTTAAAACGTGCATTATTTTTCCCTTCCTTTTCTAATTTTTCTGCATCAGATGAAATCTCATCTTCCAATTGTTCTTTCACTTGTGACAACATGGAAAACAATTCCTGTCTCTGTTCTTTCGTAAGACCTGATACCAGTTTTTTTTCCATATGATCTATGCTTTTTTGAATATCATCATGGAAACGCATGCCATCTTCTGTCAGCGTAATCTTTTTTAAACGAGCATCGCGTTCCACAGAAACGCGCGTAATGTACCCGTTTTTTTCCAAATTCTGCAGTGCTGCTGTGACCGATGATTTTGCCATATGAAAATCTGCTTCCATATCTTTCTGAAAAACTTCCTCATCTCTATGATGATACAGATAGCCGATCATCCAACCATGCATCGCCGTGACAGCATCACCACCGGCGTTTAAAATACTTTTCTGATAGATATTCCGATCTAATAAACGTCCCAATTCTTTGATCTGATATCCAACCTGTTCTTCATTTCTCATGTTCTCCTCCTAGAATGTTCGCCTTCGAACTGTTCGGCTTCGAACTATTATAAAATGCATTTTTCTTTTTTTCAAGTGGGTATAACACACAAAATCGTCTTTTTTGCTCCCCATACCTTCGTCATTTTGCTAAATCACACAACGTGAAATTCTATACATGATTATTTCTCATGATACTTTCTACTCACTCGTTGTATATTGGGGCAAGATAATGTATAATGTCTATGTTATTACTTAGGAGAAATACGAGGAGGGGTGCAATGGAACATACTAGTAAAGACTTACGTGTCCGCAGAACACTGAAAGCCATTCGTAGTGCATTCTACGATTTGGTATTGACCAAAGATTATTCTGACATTTCCATTACCGAGCTGACAGACCGAGCTGAAATTAACCGAAAGACATTTTATCTGCATTATTCTTCTTTGGAAGATCTGGTAAAAGAAGTTGAACAGGAAATCGTCGAAAACATTTTAGAAAATGTTCGTTTAAGCGCAGAACAATTAGACGTCGAAGGATGCGTAGACACATTCTATCACTATCTGGATGAATGCGATGAAGTACAACAAAAGTTGCTTTGTGATTCACATTATTATTTCTTTTATGAAGATGTAACCGATGCCGTATTAAAAAGCAACGCATTTTCTAAATTCTTTGAAAAGACAAAACATCCTGATATTGTACGTTCTTATTCGATCTGTATTACCTTTATCTATCGCAACTGGTTAAAGAGCGGTCGTCCAATTCCACTTGACGAATTAATCGAGTATGCCAGCATGATTATTTCAAAAGGATACAGCGGAATCATCGAAAAAGAATCTTAGTGTAAACAGAATCTAAAAAACGAACCCCACAAGTCGAAAGACCTGTGGGGTTTTTATCGGCGCGACAGGATTTGAACCTGCGACCTCTGCGTCCCGAACGCAGCGCTCTACCAAACTGAGCCACGCGCCGTCAATATGATAACAAGGCAGCTCCCTATCGCGAACTGCCTTGCTATTATAATACATTTAAATGTAAATTTCCAGCCTTTTTTCCCAAATGCTACCTATTAAGATAACAACATACGAACCGCGCCATAAATTCCCGCATCATTGCCAAGCGATGCCAATACGATCGGCGTATCTTTGCTTGCATGGAACACCTGTGAACAGAATGGTTCCTGCAGTGCATCAATTATAATCTGCCCTGCGCGCGATACACCTCCACCGATGACAAACACATCCGGATTCAGTACGCAGCCAATCTTCGCCAGTGTAGATCCAAGCATACCAAACACCTGGTTTATCACATCACAAGCCACTTTATCGCCAGCTTTTGCACAATCAATAACATCCTTTGCAGAAAGCTCCTCACCAAAAGAACGAAGTGTACTATCCTCTGCTGTTGTAGCAAGTGCTCTCTTTGTCATACGAACAATGCCGGTTGCAGACGCATACTGCTCAATGCAGCCATAATGTCCACAGTTACATGCTTCGATTTCCTGCTCATTGACAATCATATGTCCGATTTCGCCTGCGGCACCATTTGCACCTGTCAAAATCTTGCCATCAATAATAATGCCGCCACCAATACCGGTACCAAGTGTTACCATTACAATACTGTTGTAACCTTTTCCACTTCCCATCCAGTTTTCGCCAAGCGCTGCCACATTTGCGTCGTTTCCAACTTTGACTTTCATACCGGATAAACGTTCTAATTCCTCAGCAAGCGGTACAACGTCCCAGCCAAGATTCACTGCCCGGTTAACAACACCATCTTTATCTACAGCTCCGGGAACTCCAATTCCAATCCCTTCCACCATATCTTTGGTCAGATCTTTTTCTACCATTTTTCCATGAACGGTTGCAGCGATATCCTGTAAAATATGCGCTCCTTTTTCACTGGTATCTGTCGGAATTTCCCATTTTTCAAGCAATGTACCATCTGTTTCAAATAATCCCATTTTAATGGTTGTTCCACCAACATCTGCACCAAATCCATATTTCTTCATGCTATCTTCCTCCACATCATTCATCTCATGTATTTTATTGTAAGTTATTCCTCCGCCTGTGACAAGGCATTTTCCTGCGTCATCGGATGTATAAAGTCCACTGGCTCTAATCCATCATGCAGCCAGCTCATAAAACTATGCCAAATCTTTCCCGGATATGTTCCACCGCCTAATCCAGGCACTTCTTTTGGTATATCGTAACCTACCCATACGCTGGTTGTGTAATACGGCGTATAACCGACAAACCAGCCATCTTTGTTATCATTTGTCGTTCCTGTTTTTCCTGCGCATGGCATCTTTCCCAAGGAATATCCCCGGCCTGTTCCGGAAGTAATAACCGTCTGCAGCATATCCGTCATCTGACGGCATGCATTTTCTTTATAAATCACACTTGCCGTCTGATCTGCCTGGTATATCACTTCACCATCTGCATCTGTGATCTTCATAATGCAGGTCGGATTGCGATAACCGCCATCGTTTTTGATGGTTGCATAACCTTTTGCCATCTCCAGTGGTGATACCCCATTGGTAAAGCCACCAATGGATGCCGGTAAGCGCTTATCATTCGCATCGAGATTGGAAAAGCCCATTGCTTCCAAATAAGAAATACCAACCTCTGGTGTAAGCTCCTCAAATATTTTCCACGCGATAGTATTCTTCGAGCGTGCAACTGCCTGTCGCAAACTCATTGCCCCGGAATAGGTGCCATCACCATTTACCGGGCCATCTGCAATTGGTTCATCCACTACTGTGGTGTCCGGTGTATAGCCTCGTTCCAATGCCGGTGTGTACACAATCAACGGCTTAATCGCACTTCCCGGCTGACGGTAACTCTGGTAGGCGCGGTTTAACGTGTATCCGTCAAAATCCTGCTCCCTGCCGCCCACCATCGCGCGCACGTAGCCGTTATCGTTGTCAATGCAGACTGCCGCCCCCTGCAGATCATAAACACCCTCGTCATTTTTCTCCGTAAAACCGGATAAGGTATCGTCAACTGCTACCTGCAGTTCCTCCTGAAGCTGCAGATCAAAAGACGTATAAATCTGATAGCCCTCCGTGTACAGCCGCT
>OLGI01001910.1_pt1 | contig 16698 bp, 13 predicted proteins | sample 1605221 | NCBI WGS metagenome assembly OLGI01 (sample SAMEA3888915, study PRJEB22519) | human gut metagenome | biome: human gut; feature: human-associated habitat; material: faeces | place: Denmark | collected 2010 | reverse complement strand
GTTTTCTCGTATCGCAAACCTAATCCCTAGCCACTAATCCCTAGCTACCAGTCACCAGTCACTAGTCACAAGTCACTCGAGGCTCCTAATCCCCAATCCCTAGCCACTAGTCACCAGCCACTCCTGATTCCACATCCTCCTCATCCATCACACGCACGCCCGCCTTGCGCAGCGCCTTCGCAAGGAGCCCTTGGCCCTTGATCTTTTTCCCGCTGAATGTGCCGTCATAGATCTCATGAACACCGCAGGTGGGACTTTTCGCCTTGAGGATCGCACACTCGATCTCTTCCCCCGCAAGCGCTTCCAGTGTCCGTGCAACGCCGGCGCGATACACGGCATCCAGATCCTTCCCTTCGCAGGAGATCACACGCCCCTCGCGAAGCTCCACCGGCGGCCGCGGGACCGGCATACCGGCGGCGACCTCCGGACAGACAGGGATCACCTCTCGCCCCTTCACATAGGAGAGTACAGCTTCATTCCGATTGTTTCCGCCGCTGTACTTGCAGTTTCGCCCCAAAAGGCAGGCGCTGACGATGATCTTCTTCATAAAGACTCCTTTGGTAAACAGATTCTATGGGTTCTAGTATTGCGTTTTCTAAATCACTGGCATGTAAGTCAACTTCCGAATCAAGTGAGGAGTAAGGAGTGAGGAGTGAAGGTACGGCACATAAAATCAGGAATCGCCGCGGAGGTTTGAAACTGGCGGTTTTCTCGTATCGCAAACCTAATCCCCAGCCACTAATCCCTAGCTACCAATCACCAGTCACCAGTCACCAGCTACCAAAAAAGCGGCGCCCTACGAACAGTGCGCCGCTTTGCTTCATTCCATCCCCGTCGCGCCGAGCATGACGGCGAGATCGTAGAGATCTCTGCGGAATGGTTCTTTCTCTTTTTTTGCCTCTTCGTAGGAAAGAATGCGCACGCGGCCTCTGTGCATACCGATGAGCGCTCCGGTCTCTCCCCGGAGGAGCGCAGTCACCGCGCACGCGCCCAGGACGGAACCGAGCTGGCAGTCTCTGGCCGTCGGCTGACCGCCGCGCTGGATGAAGCCGAGCGTGGTCGTACAGACGTCGATCTTTGTATGCTCTTTCAGCCACTCCCCCAGCGAGCGGGCATCGCCCGCGCCTTCCGCACAGATGATGATGCTATTCGTCCGTCCCAGCTTCATCTGCGCCTCGAGGCTCCGTGCCAGCTTCTCCCGTTCAAAGGGTACCTCCGGCACCAGGATGTACTCTGCTCCGCAGGCAAGGCCCGCATCGAGCGCGATGTGTCCCGCGAAACGTCCCATGACCTCCACAATGGCGGCACGTTCGTGGGCAGACGCACTGTCGCGGATACGGCTCACGGCAGAAACGACCACGTTCACCGCCGTATCATGACCGATGGTCTCATCCGTCCCATGCATGTCGTTATCAATGGTACCCGGTACCGTCACTGTCGGGATGCCGAGGTGCGTCAAAACCTCTGCCCCCTGCACAGAACCGTCGCCGCCGATGACAACGAGCCCGTCGATGCCGTGCTTCCTTAAAATATCCGCCGCTTGGATCTGATTCTTCCGTTCAAAAAAAGCCTGACAGCGCGCCGTGCGCAGCATCGTCCCGCCGCGCAGCACGATCCCGCCCACAGACGCCGAAGTCATCGGTGTGATGTCTTCATCCAAAAGTCCTGCATAGCCACGCTCAATGCCATATATCTCGGCGTCCATGGCAAGTGCCGTCCGGACAACGCTTCTCACAGCGGCATTCATGCCCTGTGCATCACCGCCGCTGGTCAGTACAGCCAGTCGTTTCATGATAGTTTCCTCCTCATAGATAAGAAATCAGGAATGGAAGCTGCGCCCTTTATCACAATCTCCGCTCAGCGAACTCCACATGATGCTGGTCCAGATAGCGGGCGATCAGGATCGCGGTCTGCTCCGGGTGGCAGTTGGTCGTATTGATGACCACATCCACACGGTCGCGCCACTTCGCCCATTTCCGCAGCATCTGCCGCACGTAGCCATCCACATCGGAATAGTCCATGGTCGGGCGCTTGCCGATGCGGCGGCGCACCCGCTCTGCGAGGCGGTACGGCTTCGCATAGAGCAGCACCATCACGCCATGCTCCGCAAGGAGGTGAAATTTCTCCTCCGTCATGGGGTAATTGCCCCCCATCGCAATCACCGCTTCATGGTAGTAACGGACGCGGCTGATCACCTGCATTTCCTTTTCCGCGAAGGCCTCTGCCCCCGCATCGCGATAGAAGTCGGCGATCTTCATCCCCGTATCCCGCTCCATCATGCGGTCTGTGTCCGCAAGCTGCCAATCCAGCCCATCGGCCAGGATCTTCGCCGCTCTGCTTTTACCGGTCCCCATCGGACCGATCAGTACGATATTTCTCTTCTTCATAGGTACCTCGGCTTTGAAATGCAGTGATCTCGATCGCAAAGGACAAGACCGTCCCTTCCCGTTTCAATCGGACGAGCTTCACTGCATTCCACACTTCTTTGCTTTTTATTATATCAAAGCCGCGGACAATTTGTGAAAAACTGCCAGTGCCAACTACATGAATTTTATTAAAATTTCCATCCTTTTCCTCTGAGATCTCTTCCACGGAGACACCTGCCTCCTCGAGCAGCTTCCCATAGGCCGAAGCCGGTGTCTTTTGAAAGAGCGACGAAAGGAGATCCAGATGCGCCGCATCCCGCTCTGCGTGCCGATACGACAGCAGGAGCTGATTCTCCGCGGCCATCCCTTCCGCCCTCTCCCGCAGCTGCCCCGCCTCCCGGAAAAGAAGACCGCCGGACAAAAGGAGCAGCAGCGCCAAAAGCCCATACATCAGTGCGTACTTCGGATCATGCAGAAATCGGGATGCCATGGCGTCTCCTTTCGTTTTAAGGGTTCAGGGGTTCTACGGGTTCTACGGGTTCTACGGGTTCTACGGGTTCAGGGTTCAGGGTTCAGGGTTCAGGGTTCAGGGTTCAGGACTGTGGTGGCGGCTTCGCCGCAATGTTAGATGACGGTATTCCCATATCGCCAGCCTTCCCCTCGAGGGAAACACTGATTCAATCGTTGTCAGATTTTACTCTTGAATTTTTAGGCATAGCAAGGAATAACCTGACGCGAATAGCGAGCTATTTAAGGAAGGCTATGACGAAGCTATGCATAAAAATTCTTGTAAAAGCTGACTCTGCGATTGAATCAGCGTTTCCCTGGCATGTCATTATATTTAAAACTTCGCGGCGCTTTTGATTTTTATGCGCCGCACCACCCCCGTTGAACCCTCAGCACCTTCAGCCCCCTTGAACCCGTCAACCTGAACCCCACAACAAAAAAGGCTATCGCCTGATGAGCGATAGCCTTTTTACATGAATCTTTATTAGTCTTTATAAGGAACGATGGAAGCGCAGTGTGCCATGACGGTGATGGTGTAGTCTTTCTTGCCTTCGTCTTCCATTTTCTTCTTGGCGATTTCCCATGCTTCCTCGACGGTAGCGACCGGGATCTGGTTGGTCTTCCGAATGGCTTCGAAGTTCTCCGGCTTGGTGACTAGGATGATGGTGTACTGGTGGGTCATGCAGAAGAGGTTGAATGCGACGAAGAACGGGATGGTGAAGTGTTCACGGAGAGCCTTTTCCATATCGGCTTCGGTTTCATACTTGAAGCTGTCGAGATAAGCGGCCGGTTCATAGATGTCGGAGGCTTCCATGATGGCGATGATGACGCCGCCTTTCTTGGTGACGACATCGGATGGATCGTAGCACTTGCTGCCCTGGTAGAGGGAAACGTCTTTCGGATAGCCGCCGGCGCAGGCAAAGACAATGTCGGCTTTGTCGGTGTAGGGGACTTTCTGGGTCTTGTAGACGAGCTTGGTGCCTTCGAGCCATGCTTCGTAGGGGTCACCGCCGACCATGCGGCAGATCTGGCCTTCGGAATTGATGACGGAGTGAACGAGGAAGGCTGGTTTTACCATGTCGGAGGCTTCCTGCATGTCGTCAGATACCGGGTTGTCATCGAGGAGGGTGGAGCGGGTCTTCGGATTGATGCCGGAACCGAATTTTTCACCGAGAGCGTGGCAGTGGTTGATCTGGATGGTCTCATCTCCGGCAACGCCCGGGAGGATCAGCTTGCGGCCGCCGCCGTAGCCTGCGAAGAGGTGCGGGGTGATGCCGTCGACGACGATGATCTTATCTGCTTCGACGGCGTGCTTATTCAGCCAGACCGGAGTGCCTCTCTTGGTATCGCCGACATGGACGAGCTCGTCCATCTGCTTGCAATGGTGCTGGTAGAGCTTCACGCGATGGGTCAGCTCTTCACCGACGACAGCGATGTCTTCTTCCGGGGTCTGTTCGCGGTGGGTGCCCTGCGCGAAGAGGATGCAGATGTCATCATCCGGGATGCCGCCGCGGTTCAGTTCATTGACGATGTGGATGACGTACTGATCGGAATGGTTCCAGATGCGGGTGATGTCAGCGCAGACGATGCAGACCTTGTCGCCTTTGGAAACGATTTCGGTGAGCGGCTTGCTACCGATCGGGTGACGCATACATTCCAGGGTAGCGGCTTCGACGTCGCAGGCCGGAGTCGGGGCGCCTTCGAGGATGTCGAGGATGTGTTCTTCCGGCAGGGAAACTTTCTGGGTGGTCTTGCCAAAGCCGAATTCAAATTCTTTTAATGCCATAGGGTTCCTCCTTATCACGAATCAGATGAAATCGTTTTTCTATTATAACACGATATTTATGTTTATTTCATCTCTAAAAAAGAGAAATGAAAATGGGATTCAAGCCACTAATCCCTAGCCACTAGTTACTTACATCACTTATCGTATCGTAAATGACGAGCCCCATGAAGACGAGGTCTTCGTCACCGATGTTCTCGATGCCGTGGCGGTCGCCGTTTTTGCAGAAGGCGGCATCGCCCGGTTTCATTTCGTAGGTGGTATCGTTGTCGGTGTAGAGGCCTTTGCCGGAGAGGATGTAGTAGATCTCACCGTCGCCCTTGTGCTGGTGGATGCCCATGGAGCAGCCCTTCTCAAGGGTGGCTTTCACATAGAGGCGGCACTTGTCTTTCAAAATGTCCGGCCCTGCGATGGGCTCGAGAATGAGGTGGCCTTTGCCGCCGTTGGCGTGTTCGATGATTTTCTTTTCCGGTTTTTCGATCATGATAGCTGCTCCTTTGGTAATGATTGTTGGTTGAAAGTTGTTGGTTCGGGGCAAGCTCGTGGGGCGTGCCGCCCTTTGATGACGTGCGAAAGAGGGAGAGCGGGTGCAGGGTTTGGGGTTCAACGGGTTCAGAAGGTTCTAAGGGTTCAAAGGGTTTAGGTGGCGGTTTCGCCGCTGAGCATGAATAGCCTTCCCCTCGAGGGGAAGGTGCCCCGAAGGGGCGGATAGGGCACAGGCGGTATGAAAGACAGATGATGCAGATGTAAAAACGTTTTTGCACAAATCACTGCTAACGAGAGTACCCGAGCGCCGCTCCGTGTCGATTTTTATAAAGGGCGATGTCTGAAAGTGGGATTCCAGTCCCTAGTCACTCGTCACTAAACTCCACACTTCCTGTATATTCGATACGGGATGAATTTCGATTCCTGCTGTCCCTGCGTCGATGTCGCTCTTGTTTTTCTCAGGGAGGATCATGGCTCTCATGCCGGATCGCCTGGCGCCGAAGGCTTTCTCGTGGATGCCGCCGACGGGCTTCACCTCGCCGGAGAGCGCGATCTCACCGGTGATGGCGATGTCCTGACGGAGAGGCTTCTTTTCAATGGCCGAGAGGATGGCGCAGGTGATGGCGCAGCCGGCGGATGGGCCGTCGATATTTCCTCCGCCGATGACATTGATGTGGAGATCGTAGTCGGAAAGACGCTTGTCGGTCAGCTGGCGGACGACGGCGGCCGAGGCGCTGACGGAGTCCTTCGCCATGGAGCCGGCGGTGTCATTGAAGTGCAGGCTCCCCTTGCCGGGTTCAGCGGCGGGGAAGGCGGCGGCTTCGATCTCTATCGTGCTGCCCCAGGAGCCGATGACGCCAAGGCCGTAGATGTGTCCGATCTTCGGCGTGTCCGATGCCTCTTGCTGAAGGCAGGGGCTGAGGCGGCTCGCCTGCGCGGTGCGCTTCATGATGGCTTTGGTGATGGTGACGCGGTCTGCTTTGCCGGATTCGTAAATGGCAAGGCCGTAGGCATCGGCGAGAAGGTTCACGGCTTTGCGGCCTTCCATGGTGTAGCGGCTGATGAGCTCGGGGACGCCGGCTTCGAGGCGAGCGCCGAGCCTTTCGGCGGCGCACTTGACGATGGCGATGATGTGCGCGGGCTCTAAGGGCGCGAAGAAGATCTCGCCGCAGCGTGAGCGGATGGCGGGGTTGATTTCCTCGGGCGCTCTTGTCGTGGCACCGATCAGGATGAAATCGGCGGGCGCGCCTTTTTCGAAGAGCTGCTTGATGTAGGCGGGGATCTGCGGGTCTTCTTCGTCGTAGTAGGCGGAGTCGAAGCGGACGCGCTTGTCTTCGAGTACCTTCAGCAGCTTGTTTAGGAGGATGGGATCCAGTTCACCGATCTCATCGATGAAGAGGATGCCGCCATGGGCGTCGGTGACGAGGCCGGGCTTCGGCTCGGGGATGCCTTCGTCGGCGAGCTCCTGCCGCGCGCCCTGATACAGCGGGTCATGCACGGAGCCGATCAAGGGGTTCGTCATGTCGCGGCTGTCCCAGCGCAGTGTCGTGCCGTCACACTCGATGAAGGGAGCGTCTTTTCGAAAGACGGTGTACGGTTTTTTCTTTGCCTCTTCGAGTACAAGGCGCGCTGCGGTGGTCTTGCCGACGCCGGGCGGGCCGTACAGCAGAAGGTGCTGCGGATAGGGCGAGGAAATGCGGGAGGCGAGTGCTTCCACGGCCTGGTCCTGTCCGATGATCTCAGAAAGCGATTGCGGGCGGACGACCTGAAGGATCGTCGCAGTGAGGCTGACTTTTTCCATCGCGCGTAGCTTTTCCAGCTTGCGCTTGCTCTCGGCGGTCTCTGCGCTGCCGGTCTCCTCTTCGATGATTTCACGGCGAACCTCTTCGATGTACTCCTTGTGCCGCTCTTCAAGGCGGTCTTCGATCTTTTTCTCGAGCGAGCGCTCGACGGCCTGACGGGAGAGAATATCTGCGACCTTGTCCTCCAGCTTGTCCAGAATGGCGGGGATCTCTTCATCTGTCGGCTGGCGATGGTAGTCGCGGCTTTCCAGAATGAGGCGCTCCATGCCGATGAGACGGCTCTTGGGATTTTCGTCATGAATATATTTCACGGCATTGAATCGGCTCGCCTGCACGATCAGCTGCTCGGGTCCCATCGCGGCGGCATAGATGCTGTAGATTGCATTCATCTGGCGGTTCAGCTCCTCGTCCGAGAGGCTCTCCTCGCCGCCGATCTGGTTTTTGATGCGGTTCAAAAGGTCTGTCACGTCTTCCATCAGGGTCACTCCTTTCTTTTGTACTTATGATACCACAAATGAGGGGAGAGGGTTTAAGGGGCAGGGTCGACGAGACGAGAGATCTGCCCCTTTCCTCTTTGCTTCCTTTTTCTGATATAATAAAGGCAAAAGATCGCTATGAAAGGAGCCCTCATGACACAGCTGGAACGATTGAAGGACGAACTCATCACACTCACCGTCCGCCGCGGCTATCCTGCCGAGCTTGGCGCATTGATGGCAGCCGAGCTGGGTACGGAGAAGACCATCACGCGCATGATCGCCTATCTCACCCACGTCGCCCCGGAGCGCGCAGAGGATATGGTGGATGAAATGCTTGCGATCCGCAGTGACCGCGATTTCTGGGCGGATAAGAAGAGATCAGAGTACTATCAGAAGCAGTACAATCAGATGCTCTGGGAGGAGAAGAACCGGTAGCGGGAGGGATCCGTGCATCGCCCGATGCAGCAGGCAGAAAAGATGCGCGGGACATCTCCCAGCTGTCTTTCCTGCCATAGTCACCCTATCCGCCCCTGCGGGCACCTTCCCCTAGAGGGGCAATGCTATTAAGTTAAGGAAATCGTTAGCTACGTAACGTCTTGCTTCCCCCTTCGGGGGAAGTGCCGAAGGCAATAGGGGCATGCTAGCGGTATAGCGTGCTATGTTGAATAGTCCGACGCTATCGATATTCTAACACTTTCATGCAATACCGCTGCGTAGCCCCCTCAGCCCTTCGGGCAGCTCCCCCGATGGGGCAATGCTGTTAAGTTAAGGGGAATTCACCGCGTTAGTTGCTTTTTCAGTTTGTCAACTTGAGAGGTTTGGACTATGTTTGCCTTGTTGTAGGTAAATACGAATGTGTTTTAATTTATTGAAGCTGATTTTGAGCACACTAAAGATCCTGCACGCTAAATCGATGTTATTCAATTTAACATACAGGATGACAAAGAGCTTGATTGACAATTCATCTTGGACGAGCATTGAAACTTCTAGCCGACTTTCTCCTTAAGTTTCTGTCAAAAATTCTGTTTGTCTCGATTCTCGTTAAATTACTTTGTAGCTTCTTCTCCAGGTTCTGCGTCCCTCTTTTGAATAGATATTCGATACAGAAAATGACCGCAGTAGAGAATTTGATCTTGTACATTGCTTTTCGCTTCTTCTTTGGGATATTGGTGTGCTGAATAATAGCGAAAACGATGTTATACAAGGTGAGAGCTGTATACAATTCCATTTGTTGAACATTCAGCTTTTTAGAATGAAAGACAATGCCGCCAATCGCATATTTCTGATGCCGGAAGGAAACCTCAATATCCCATCTTTTACGGTAAAGGGCGGCAATGTCTTCATTACTAAATTCTTCTCTTGAGAGATTGGTCACTAAATACTCGATATCTCTATTTGCCAGCCGCAGCATGACAACGCGAAGATTGAGGACTTTGCAGTCAATTGATGATTTGCATGCTCTATATTGCCCTGTACAATTCTTTTTGCAGTACAGTTTTATGTTGGCAGCTGCCAGATTACTTCCTTCGGGGAGTTTAAGGCTACAGCCATATAAAATACCGCACCCTTTGGGCGATTTAGCTCTGATGATAAATTTATATCCCATCTCGATCAATCCGGCACATACGTTGCGCCCCTCGTAGCCACGGTCACAGATAATGATAGTCTTATTGGGGGTATACATCGGAGCATCCTTTTCAAGTGAAGAGGCCAGATGGAGCAGGGAATTACGCTCGTTGCATTGAAGTTTGGGCTCCATAGTAACGGTAACATACAGTTGGCTTAGCAGGTCATACAATGCGTTTTCATGTAAAAGCCGATGCTGAACTTTCCGTTCAGGTTTGGCATCTGATGCTGACGGAATGCAATCTGTCGGTAAGGGAAAATCTGAGCCGTCACAAGCAAGCAGGTGATACCCGCGGAATGTATTATCCTTGATGTATGAGGTCATGGACTTTAATACCGTGCGAAAGATAAAAGAAAACATGTTAAGTGTAAGCTTATCTCGTTGTTGAATAAATCCTGAAACAGAAAAAGACTCTTTTTTCTCTGGCGAGGATAAAGCAGAAAAAATGCTACTGTGGAGATCATGATTCTTATAATTTTTTCCGGTGTCCATTTTCTTTTCCTGATAAAAACATCCGGCTTATTAGTAAATTTTCCCACATTATTCGAAACATGATTGATTGCTTTAGAAAGTGTTTTTTTGACTTGAGTGCTATACTTCATGAACAGTACCTCCTTGGAGTTAACAATTAGATTTCTCTACTCCAACAGCGGTGGTTCATATTTTTAGACCTTTGTCAAGCACTATTTAACTAATTTCTTTATTTTATTGTTAACCAGGAGGGAAAGGGGATGAAAAAAACACACGCTATTACTAGCGTGTGCTATGAAGATTTTGCTTAACTTAACAGCATTACCCGATGGGGAGCCAAGAACGTTCTGCCGCTTAACTTAATAGCATTACCTAGAGGGGAAGGCTTAGGCGGAGCGACGCTTCGCGTCGATTTTTATAAAGGGCGCTGCCCGAAGACAGGTGGTAACAGGTTTCCCGTTTATGGTTTCTGACGCCATCCGTTTCACCGCGAATAACAAAGATGTCTCGCTCGCGCTCGAAATGACGACACGGGAGTCTGATATCTCCCAGTCACTCGCGGCCCCTGATCCCTAGCCACCAGTGACTATTTTCCAAACTTTTTATCATATGCTTTTCTGATGGCTTCTTCTCGTGTGAGGCCTTCGGCCATGCCTGTCCTGATCGCTTCTTCCATGGCCTCGTATTCCTTCGGGATGACCTTGGTGAAGCGGGAGTAGTAGACATCCCAGCGTGCAAGGATGGATTCCGCCTTGCGGCTTCTGGTCGAGAGGTAGTGGGCGTCGATCAGCTTCTTGACGCTTGCGATCTCCTCTTTGTCCGTGAGCGGTTCCAAATGGATCAGCTCTTGATTGCACAGGCGTTCATCGAGGTCGAGTACATAAGCGACGCCGCCGGACATACCGGCTGCGAAGTTTTTGCCCGTCTCACCCAGGATGATGACCTTGCCGCCGGTCATGTATTCGCAGCCGTGGTTGCCGATGCCTTCGACGACGACGGTCGCACCGCTGTTTCTGACGCAGAAGCGTTCCCCGGCTTTGCCGGAGACGAAGGCTTCCCCGCTTGTCGCGCCGAAGAAGGCGACGTTTCCGATGATGACATTGTCTTCCGCACGGAAGGTGGCTTCTCTCGGCGGATAAATGATGATCTTGCCGCCGGAAAGGCCCTTGCCGACATAGTCATTCGCATCGCCTTCCAGGGTGAGCGTCAGGCCCTTCGGGATGAAGGCGCCGAAGCTCTGTCCCGCAGAGCCGACAAAGGAGAGGGATATGGTGTCTTCGGGCAGTCCTTTATCGCCGTAGCGGCGGGAGATCTCGCTGCCAAGGATGGTGCCGGTGACGCGGTCGGTGTTCTTGATGAAGAGCTTTGCGATGACGCGCTTCTGCTCGTCGAGAGCCGGCTTGCACATGCGGACGAGCTTGGCCATATCGAGGGTCTTTTCGATCTCATGATCCTGTGCCTTCATGAAATGGTGACCGACGGTAATGTCTGTATACGGACGGAAGAGCAGGGCATCGAGAGAGAGGGTATCTGCCTTCTTGCTGCCGGTGAAGCTCTTCTGCTTCAGGCGGTCAATTCGGCCCACCATGTCTTCGAGCTTGTGGAAGCCGAGGTGTGCCATGATCTCACGCAGGTCTTCTGCGACGAAGCGCATGTAGTTCATCACATACTCGGGCTTGCCGGCGAAGCGTTTCCTGAGCTTCTCATCCTGCGTGCAGATACCGAAGGGGCAGGTATTTTTGTTGCAGACGCGGAACATCTGGCAGCCGATCGCGATGAGCGGCCCGGTGCAGAAGCTGAAGAGCTCTGCGCCCAAGAGACAGGCGATAGCCGCATCCCGGCCGGTCAGGAGCTTGCCGTCCGTTTCGAGCTTCACGCGGTCGCGGAGCTGATTCAGGAGGAGGACCTGCTGCGCTTCGGAAAGTCCAAGCTCCCATGGAAGTCCCGCATGGCGCATGCTGGTCCTGGGCGATGCCCCCGTGCCGCCATCGCAGCCGCTGATGGTGACACCGTCGGCTTTCGCCTTGACGACACCGGCCGCAATGGTACCGACACCGGCACCGGCGGTGAGCTTGACATTGATCTCCGCCTTGTGGTTGGCATTCTTCAGGTCGAAGACAAGCTCTGCCAGGTCTTCGATGGAGTAGACATCATGGTGCGGCGGCGGCGAGATCAGGGCTACGCCCGGGGTGGAGTGGCGTGTCTTGCCGATGGCCGGATCGACCTTGCTGCCCGGAAGGTGTCCGCCTTCGCCGGGCTTGGCCCCCTGCGCGCACTTGATCTGGATCTCTTTGCCGTGGACGAGGTAATTCCCCGTGACACCGAATCGTGCTGTCGATACCTGCTTGATCTCGTCATTGACCGAAGAACCGTCAGGGAGCGGCGCGAAGCGCTCGGTATCCTCGCCGCCTTCACCGGTGTTGCTGCGGCTGCCGAGGGCATTCATGGCTTTCGCGATGCACTCATGGGCTTCCTTGCTGAGTGCGCCATAGCTCATCGCGCCGGTACGGAAATGATGCACGATGGAGTCCACGCTCTCGACCTCTTCGATCGGGATACTGCATCCGGCAGGGTAATTGAATTCCAGAAGGTCACGAAGACGGATGAGCGGCTCATTGACCACCTTCGCAAATTCCTTGTAGACCTCATAGCTTCCCGTGCGGCATGCCCGCTGCAGAAGGCGGATAGCCTCCGGCGTCAGGATATGCGGTTCGTCGCCATTTCTATGATACATATAGACGTCGCCGGAGGAGAGTCCCTTGGTCCCCTCGTACGCCGCCTCGTGGCGCATCTCGGCTTCCTTGGCGATCTCCTTCAAGCCGATGCCTCCGATTGGAGAGGTGATGCCGCCGAAATATTTCTCCGCCACCTCCTTGCCGATGCCGACAGCTTCGAAGATCTGCGCGCCGTGATAGCTCTTGACGGTAGAGATCCCCATCTTGCTCATGACGCCCAGGATGCCGTTCACCGCTGCCGTGAGGTAGTTCGTGAGCGCTTCCTTCGCGCTCTTGCCATGCAGGCGGTTCTTGTCCGCGAGATCCTTCACCGTCTCCAGTGCCAGATACGGATTGATCGCCGTCACGCCGAAACCGATCAGCGCAGCGAAATGATGGATCTCACGCGGCTCGCCCGACTCCAGAATGATACCGACATCCGGACGCACCTTCTCACGAATGAGATCATTGTGCAGCCCCGCCGAAGCGAGAAGCGCCGGGATCGCCATGTGATCCTTATCGACACCGCGGTCAGAAAGGATCAGGATATTCTTCCCATCCCTGACCGCAGCAAGCGCGGCTGTGAAAAGCTCATGGAGCACCTTCTCCATCGCACGGCCGCCGCCGGCTGCCGGATAGAGCAGCGAAAGCACGACCGGCTTCAGCTGGCTGCTTTTGAGATGCTTGATGACTTCCATTTCCTCATTCGTGATGAGCGGACGGTCGATGAAGAGCGCCGCCGTCCCCTTCTCATCCGGATCCATGATATTGGCCATGTTGCCGATCACGACCGAGGACGAGGTCACGATCCTTTCACGGACACCGTCGATCGGCGGATTCGTGACCTGTGCGAAATTCTGCTGGAAATAGTCGTAGAGCAGCTGCGGCGCTTCCGACAGGACAGCGAGCGGCGAGTCCATCCCCATAGCACCGATCGGCTCCTTGCCGTTCTCCGCCATCGGCGTCAGGATATCACGCAGATCCTCGACCGTATAGCCGAAATTCTTCTGCTCGAGAAGGAGATCCTCCGGCACTTCCGGCTCCTTCTCCTCCTTCGCCAGATCCTTCAGATCGAGCAGATGCTCCTCGCACCACTTCGCATAGGGATGCGCCTTCGCCATGGTGTGCTTGATCTCCTCATCACTGATGATGCGCTGCTGCGCCGTATCGATGAGGAAGAGCTTGCCCGGTTCGAGGCGTCCTTTGTAGAGTACATTCTCCTGATCGACCGGCACCGCCCCCACTTCCGAAGACAGGATGACACGGTCATCCTTCATGACATAGTAGCGCGCCGGACGCAGACCATTGCGATCCAGCATCCCGCCGATGGCGACGCCATCGCAGAAGCACATCGCCGCTGGGCCGTCCCATGGCTCCATCATGAAATTGTGATACCTGTAGAATGCCTTCTTCTCCTCATCCATCGCCGGATCCTTCTCCCACGGCTCCGGCATCATGACCATCATCGCATGAGCCAGCGAATGCCCCGCCATGTGAATGTACTCCAAGCAGTTATCAAACATCGCCGAGTCGCTCCCCGTATCATCGACGACAGGGAAAGCCTTCACCAGCTCCGGATCGTTCGACGGGCGCGACTTGCTCTCACGCGCATTCAGCCAGTTGATATTCCCCTTGATCGTATTGATCTCCCCATTGTGGACGATGTAACGGTTCGGATGAGCGCGCGCCCAGCTCGGGAATGTATTCGTCGAAAAACGCGAATGCACCATCGCCATCGCCGTCTTATAGTCTAGATCTGACAGATCCAGATAGAAATGGCGCAGCTGCTCACTCGTCAGCATCCCCTTGTACACGATCGTGCGCGAAGACAGGCTGGCGATATAGAAATCCGTCCCCATGCCTTCCGAGAGCGGAATGATCTTCTTCTCCGCGAGCCGCCGGATGATGTAGAGCTTGCGCTCGAAATCCATCTGATCCCGAAGCGATGGATTCCTGCCGATGAAGACCTGCAGAAAACGCGGACGGATCGAGCGCGCCGCCTCACCGATGATGCTCTCATCGATCGGCACCTCACGCCAGCCAAGGACCGTCTGTCCTTCCTCCTTCACGATCTCCTCGAAGACTCTCATCTGCTCCTTGCGGAAATCCTCATAGCGGTGCGCAAAGATCATGCCGACACCGTACTCTCCCTCCGGCGGAAGCGAAAAGCCCAGCACCTCGCACTCGCGATGAAAGAAATCATGCGGGATCTGCGTCAGGATCCCCGCGCCATCCCCGCTCTTATGGTCTGCGCCCTCGCCGCCTCTGTGCTTCAGATTCTCCAGGATCTTCAAAGCATCATCGACAATACCATACGAGCGCTCGCCGCGGATATTCGCCACAAAGCCGATCCCGCAAGCATCATGTTCATTTCTGGGGTCATACAGCCCCTGCGCCTCTGGCAGATCTCTCCATTTTTTCATGCCCATTCCTTCTCTCCTACCAAAAAAAGCCGAGCGAAAACAGTGCTAGCTGCCTCGCCCGACTTCGGACCTTCCTATGAAGTGTGTAATTCGTATTATATCATGGAAGGAAATCGTTTGGAAAGAGAAAATTCAGAAATAATAAGTGACTGGGGACTGGTAGCTAGTGACTGGGGACTTGTGACTTGTGACTAGGGACTGGTGACCAGAAGACTGGAAGACTAAGAGACGTCAGACTCCCACATTGTCATTGAAAGCGTTGCCGAGAAATCTTTGTCATTCGCGGGCAAGCGGTCAATGTCAGAAAAACGAAAACGGGAAAACCGTCCCCCCCAAAAAACGGTCGGGCATTACTTTCCTTTATACTGCGGCGAAGCCGCCACCACCATTTCTCATTTCTAATTTCTCATTTCTAATTCCCTCTCCCCATTCATGCTATAATGAGACGACATACCCATTTCCATACCACCAAGGAGGATCTCATCCATGAAAGAATTCAAACTCGCATTCGGCCGCGGCGTGCAGTCCGTCATGCTGCCGGAAGACCATATTTCTGACATCTTGGAAGGCGTCCCGACCCCCGCCTGCGACGTCAAAGAAGCGACCCTTGCTGCTATGCGAAGCCCGATCGGCAGCGCCCCGCTGAAGGAAGTCGTAAAGAGCGGCGACAAAGTCTGCCTCGTCGTCGCCGACATCACCCGCGCCTGGAACCGCGCCTCCGAATTTCTGATCTACGTCGTAGATGAGCTGAACCTCGCCGGCATCCCCGACAAGGACATCTGCATCGTCTTTGCACAAGGCACCCACCGCCCCCACACCGACGAAGAGAACATCACCTGCGTAGGCGAAGAAGTCGCCCGCCGCATCACCATGTACCAGCACATCTCCACCGACAAATCCCAGCAGACCTACCTCGGAAAGACCACCCTCGGCACCGAAGTCTGGATCGACAAGCGCGTCGTAGATGCTGACAAGGTCATCCTCATCAATGCCGTCTCCACCCACGACATGGCCGGCTTCGGCGGCGGCCGCAAGCTCATCCTCCCGGGCGTTGCCGGCTTCGACACCGTTCAGCAGAACCACTGCCACGCCCTCGGAGCCGCCCTCGGCAGCGGCCTCAACCCTGACGCCAAGCTCTTAAAGATCGAAGGAAATCCCGTATCCAGCGACATGCAGGAAGCCTGCGACATGGTACACCCCTGCTTCCTCGTCCACTCCATCATCAATGAAGAAGGCCGCATCTCCTCCATGGTCGGCGGCGACCCCTACGAAGCATGGCTCGAAGGCACGAAGGAGACCTACCGCCTCCAGAAAGTCCCGATGAAGCAGCAGGCCGACGTCACCATCGTCTCCGCCGGCGGCTATCCGAAGGACACGAACCTGTATCAGGGAACCAAGTGCTACTCCACGGCTGAGATCGCCACCAAGAAAGGCGGCATCATCATCACCATGATCGAAGCCGAAGACATCATGGAACCCGCCGCCTACCTCGGCAGCTTCAAGTACAAGAACCTGGTCGATATGGAAAAGGGCCTGCGCGACTGCTTCACCATCCCCTTCTTCGTCGCCTTTGAAAATCTGAACACCGCCCTCACCCACACCGTCTACATCGTCACCCGTCCGGAAAACTTCGACATCCTCCGCGAAAAGACCCACCAGATCCCCGTCGCCACCGTCGAAGAAGCCTGGCAGCTCGCCCAGAAGCAGCTCGAAGGCGAAGGCAAGACAGACTACGCCATCAATATCATCCCCCACGGCAGCGCCGTCGTGCCGTACTTGAAGAAGTAGCTGGTGACTAGTGACTAGGGATTAGGGATTAGGGATTAGGGGTGATACTCCCGTATCATCATTTCGAGCGCGAGCGAGAAATCTTTGAAGAGGGACACGCCGAAGGAAGCGGATGGATGGCAGCAATCTGAAAACGAGTGAGAAACCATCCGCTCCCCGTTTCGTCATCCCGAGCGCAGTCGAGGGATCTTTTTAGCAGACCCATAAACGGCCGACGTGATACAGCAGGGAAACGAAACACAAAGACGTCGATTT
>OLGI01001907.1_pt1 | contig 16707 bp, 14 predicted proteins | sample 1605221 | NCBI WGS metagenome assembly OLGI01 (sample SAMEA3888915, study PRJEB22519) | human gut metagenome | biome: human gut; feature: human-associated habitat; material: faeces | place: Denmark | collected 2010 | reverse complement strand
TTGCGAAGCAAATGCGACTGCCCTTGCAGGAGCAGAGGATTTGTCCTCCTTGTTTGCGAAGTAAAATGCAAGCTGCCATTCCCAGCAGCTTGTCTGCCTTGTTTTAATCACGAACTTTAATATGAACTTCTCTAAGCTGCTGCTCTGTTACCTCATTAGGAGCACCACACATAAGATCCTGTGCAGTACCGCTCATTGGGAATGCGATAACTTCACGGATATTTTCCTCATTTGTAAGAAGCATAATCATTCTGTCGATACCAGGTGCCATACCTGCGTGTGGCGGTGCACCGAACTGGAATGCGTTATACAACGCTCCGAACTTCTCCTTTAATACTTCTTCATCATATCCTGCAATTTCAAATGCCTTAACCATTATCTGCATATCGTGGTTTCTTACAGCACCTGAAGAAAGTTCTACACCGTTACAAACAATATCATACTGATAAGCAAGAATATCAAGCGGGTCTTTTGTATTTAATGCTTCAAGACCACCCTGTGGCATTGAGAAAGGATTATGTGTAAATCCAATTTTCTTTGTCTCCGGGTCTCTTTCAAACATTGGGAAATCGTTGACATAACAGAAACGGTAAGCATCTTTTTCAATAAGGTCGAGTCTTTCACCGAGTTCTGTTCTAATCTGTCCTGCATAATATGCAGCTCTGTCTTCTTTGTCAGCCATGAAGAAAATTGTATCTCCTGCCTGAAGTCCTGCAAGTTCTCTGATTTCACCCTTTAACTCATCTGGAATAAACTTATCAATTGGTCCCTTATATGAAAGGTCATCTAATACTTCAAGATAACCGAGACCACCCATTCCGAGACCTGTAGCAAACTTGAGGAGCTTTTCATGCTGTCCCTTTGAAAGCTTTGCATGAACATTGATAGCTCTTACAGTCTTATTCTGGAACGGCTTGAAAGTACATTTATTAAAAAATTCAGAAAGGTCTATAATTCTTAACGGATTTCTGAGGTCAGGCTTGTCTGAACCAAACTCAAGCATAGCCTGCTTGTAGCTTATGATTGGATAAGGAGCCTGTGTAACCTTGAATCCCTTTGGTGCAAATTTTTCAAATGTTTCTGAGAGAACTTCCTCACCTACACGGAAAACATCTTCCTGTGTTGCAAAGCTCATCTCAAAGTCAAGCTGATAGAATTCTCCCGGTGAACGGTCAGCTCTTGCATCTTCATCCCTGAAACATGGTGCAACCTGAAAATATTTATCAAAACCGGATACCATAAGAAGCTGCTTATACTGCTGTGGTGCCTGTGGAAGTGCATAGAATTTTCCCTTATATTTTCTTGAAGGAACGATATAATCTCTTGCACCTTCAGGAGAAGAGGCACAAAGAATAGGTGTCTGAATCTCCAAAAATCCCATATCTGTCATTTTCTGTCGAAGGAATGAAATTACCTTTGAACGGAAAATGATATTGTCTTTTACTTTCTGATTTCTAAGGTCAAGATAACGATATTTGAGACGAACATCTTCTCTGACCTCTTTTGACGTCATAACTTCAAACGGAAGTGTCTGATAAACCTGTCCGAGCATGGTAATTTTCTTTGCTTCAAGTTCGATTGTACCTGAAGGAATCTTTGGATTGTATGTCTCCTCATCTCTCTTTTCCATGATACCTTCTATACTGATACATTCTTCTTTTTTGATTCTCTTTAAAAGTTCTGCATCTCTGATAACTACCTGAAGCACACCATACATATCTCTTAAATCGATAAATGATACACCGCCGTGGTCACGGATATTCTCTACCCAGCCCGCTACTCTTAAATTGCTGTCGATATCCTGTTCACTGACCTGATTTAATGTTCTGTCTCTGTAAATGTTTGACATCGTAATCTCCTTTCTTAACTACGCTCTTTTTGAAAAAGCCTTATGTGAGGCAAAATATGTTTTTAATTTTGTCACACACAAAAGCCCCGGAATACATTAATTGTATCCCGGGGCGAATAAACTTATTATCCGCGGTACCACCCGCATCAGATATGCACTCACAAAAATTACATATCTCTCATTAGCACTTAACGCGTGCAACGAAATAACCTAGCCGCCAAATTCAAATCATATCCGTCGGTTCAGCTATCCAACTCCGGAGTGTTCCCTCAATCAATTCCCTGCGGGTGCTCTCAGCCGACGACACCGCTTTCCTGTCAGGTTCCATGAAAAAGAGTCTCTTTCACAGTCTTTATAATATATTCTGTTATTGCCTTACAGAGCTGTCTGCCCACTAAAGACATTTTGATATTGGTATCATAACATACGAAAATATTTTATTCAAGGACTATTTGAAAAATTTCACAGGCTTTCCGGTCCATCCCAATCATCAAAATAAGTTCTTTTTACACATAAATAATATTTTCCTTCTGTATTTTTATATATAACTATATAGCAATATGGTATTTTCCCGTATTCATTTATATCCTGAAACAGTGTCACACTTTCTATATATCTTGGAGATGTCCAATAATACCCTATAAGTTCTGCATTATCCTCCAACATCCAGCTTTCAGGATATATTTTTTCTGAATCTATATTCTGTTTTTCTGCATGATTATCCGAAACTACAGTTGTATTCAATACAACTTCTCCCAATTTTCTTATTGAATCTCCCTGTTGTTGAAAAAATATATACTGCTGCTCTTTGGACCTTTCGTGTGCATTTTCAAGCTTATCCATTAACTTATCTTTGTCTTCCTCATTTATACAAAATTTTCCTGTATAAGTATCTGTCTCACGGTCATAATCAAACTTCACTTTTTTGCAGAATAACGGTATTGTAAAATCTTTTTCATACCACATAACCGTATCTTTTATTATGTATCTCGGGCTTTGTTTGTATATGTTCAAACACATTATTATAAAAAACAAACTTAATATTAATATAATGCCTATTTTTATTTTTGTTTTCACTTTATCACCTTTCATATTTTCTGCTAAAACATTGTTATCTCATATCAAGTCCTTTCCAATTAGAATACTCTGCTCTTTTTATACAAAAATAATATTTTCCTTCTTTATCCATATATATAAGGACATAACTAATTAGTACGTTTTCTATATCGCTCTCATTAAATAATCTTGCATATCCATATTGTGGCATAATTCGATATAATAATATCAAATTTTCCTCATTTTCTATCAGCCAACTTTCGGGAAAAATTTTCTGAGAAGCAATATCATCTCTCTTTTTTTCTTTTCCCATATATGTTGTATACAACAGATTCTTAGAAACCACAGTTGTATTTAATATTTTTTCACTTAATTCACGTATATCCTCTCCTTTGTACTCATTTTCTGCATGTGTTGAATCCCCTGACCTTGCTCTCGCACTAGTTAATTTCTTTTTAATTTTATCAGCCTGTTTTTTAGTAATTAAAAATTTACCTGCGTACTCTCCAGTTTCATTATCATACTCAAACTTCACTTTTTTACAGAATAACGGTATCGTAAAATCTTTTTCGTACCACATAACAGTATCTTTTATTATATATCTCGGACTTTGTTTGTATATGTTTAAAATTATAAATATAAACGCCACAGCTACAATTATTACTAATATGTTTATTAATTTTATTTTAGATTTTTTCATAATTTTTTTAATATAAATCATTCCCCTCTCTCTTTATACAAAGATAATATTTTCCTTTTTTATCTCTGTACACCATAATATGACATATCGGTCTGTGTCCATCAACCAATTCCGAATCGTTAAATAATGCACCATATCCTGTTTGTGGCTGTGTCCAATACAATAATAAAAACTCGTCTTCATCTTCTATCATCCAATTTTCAGGATATATTTCATTAAAATCAATATCATCTCTCTTTTTTACTTTTCCCATATATGTCTTATACATCAGATTGCTAGAAACTGCTGTTGTATTTAATATTTTTTCACTTAATTCACTTATATCATCACACGAATGTTCATTTTGAACATCTATTGAATCACAATACCTTTTCCTTGCACTATTCCATTTATTATAAATCCTATCAGCCTGTTTTTTTGTAATTAAAAATTTACCTGTATATTTACCCGTCTCCCTATCATACTCAAACCTCACTTTTTTGCAGAATAACGGTATTGTAAAATCTTTTTCATACCACATAACCGTATCTTTTATTATGTATCTCGGGCTTTGTTTGTATATATTCCGGCATATTATTATCATTAACATACTTAATACTAATATAATGCCTATTTTTATTTTTATTTTTGTTTTCATTTTATATTACCTTCCAATTAATATATATATATCAAAAAGTCAATAGGTCAATTAATTGATATATTCTAAACTCATGCTTATCTCCGGCTAACGCTATCTGTTCATATTCTACATCTTTTTTATCCAAATCATACTTATATGTATACCAGCCTCTTCCATCACAATAATACCGGATATAAAAATGCTGCTTATCCTTAATAAAAGTATCTGGATTTCCATTAATATTATGATTCTCTTCATCTTTTACATTATGTACTTCCGCATCTCCTGCCAACACCTGTCCGCTTATTTTTTTGGCAAATGCAGATGCAATATTTTCTCCTGCATAATCTATATTTCCGACCGAACACTGCAAAAGTATAAGTCTTTGAACAGGCTTTCTTTCAAGTGAATTAATATCATCAATATTCATTCTCAGACTATAACCTTTTCCGGGTCCATTTGATATTTCCGTGGGCGTTCCATGCATATTCATCATAACCGCATATACACAGCACGCACTCTCATTAAATTTGCCTACATTTTCCCACGCTTCTCTAAACTTTTCTTCATTGTTTGTTTCAAACTTAACAACTTCATATATTTTATTTTTATAATTATAAGGATTACTCTCATCCTCTTTTATAGTTATTAAATCAGCCACATCACTTTCTGCCTGTTCTCTTCTGTCCTCAATATAAAAATAATATGCAATATTTTTATACTCTTTACCTCTTATGTGCAAACATTTATCGTACTCATCTTTACACACGCTGCAAAACATTTTTTCTGTTGTTGCACATATTGTATTTCCGTATATTTGTCCATCCCAATGTGAACACGCTCCATTCGGGTCATAATAATTATTTCCGCATATATTACAGAAAGTTATTTTATTGGCCTCACATACTGTTCCTCCGTAACTATTACCTTCCTAATGCGAACATGTTCCATTCGGGTCGTAATAATTATTTCCGCAAATATTGCATATTGTTGTTGTGCTACATTCTACATCACCATATACCTGACCTTTCCAATGTGAACACGCCCCATATTCATCAAAATAATTATTCCCGCAAATATTACATATTGTTATTTTATCTAATTCACAATAACCCTCATCATACCATGCACCCTCACTGTGCGGACAATCACCGCCCCAATAATTGTCTCCGCAAATACTGCACACATATATTTCTTTCGGAATACATTCTGTTCCGCCGTAATAACTTCCTTTTTCATGCGAACATGCTCCGCCAGCATCAAAATAATTATTTCCACAGATATTACATCTCTCCCACGGCTTACATTCAACCCCACCATATTCAACACCTTCTTCATGTGTACAGTAAACCATATTCTCTCCACATATATTACAATATTTTTCTTCATATGGTTTACATTCGCTTCCGCCATATGACGCACCCTTTGTATGTGAACACAATACACTGTTAAAATCATGACCGCATATATTGCATATTTCTATCTTATATACAACACATTCCACCTGTTCCAATCCTGCATATGCTTTACTTGTGTTTTTAAACATGCACATAAGAAAAACAAAGCACACAATCATCATTTGAAATAACAATTTAATTTTTTTCATAACCCTCCTCTTTTGTCTTATTCACTCATCAGGCATAATTTAAAATAAAAAAACAGTTACGCCCGTACTTTTGTTAATAAAACACATATTTTTGTATTCATACAAGTACAAGTGTAACTGATTAATATTTTCGTGTCAATCACTTTTATATTTTAAATATGCCTCCTTTTTCATTTTCAACGCCACCGTCGTTATAAATGCCTGTATCGGAACCGTCAGTATCACGCCGATTGTACCGCAGAGTCCGCAGACTATTTCTGTTATTATGGAATTGTAACCCATAATCTGAAGGTAAGGCATCTCATAAGAATATATAGTAAGCAGCGTTCCTGTCGCCGAACCCGTGTATGCAAGAATGAGTGTATTTGACATGGTTCCCATCATATCGTGTCCGACGTGCATACCTGACATAAACAGCTCTTTTGCTTTCAAATCAGGTGCCTTTTCGTGAATCTCGGTTATAGCGGCAACTATAGACACGCTTACGTCCATCACCGCACCGAGTGACGATATTAATATTCCCGCATACAGAATATCCGAAACATGCAGTTTTGAACTATTGGCTATATATATCATTGATTCCGCATCAGACATGTTATATCCGTTTAGATTTGACAGACTGCCCGCAATCATTGCAAGACCTCCCGACAAAATTATGCCTACTGTTGTTCCTATTATTGCACAGATCGTCTTTGAAGAAACTCCGTTTAATATATATATCGACGCCGCAAGAATCACAACCGATGTGAGAAGTGCCGCAAATATCCCGTTCAGACCGATATAAAGAAGCGGAACATACATACATATTACACATATAAATGTAAATATCAGTGCGTAGAGTGCCGCTGCTCCTTTTTTGCCTCCGACAAGCACAAGACAAAGCGAAAACAGCCCAAGCAGAACATATACCATCATTGTCCTGTCATAATTGTACACAGAACCCGTAATCACACCATCTATATCTTTTACTACCGCAATAACCTTTGTTCCTGTCGTGCAGAATGCACCTCTTTGAAATGAATTTGAGTTATCAAGTTCACAATTCTGCCCCTTATACTGACCGCCGGTAATCTTTGCGGATACTTTCTGTGCACCGCCGAATGGCTGTCCGCCCGAATTATCTTCTATAATTTGTGTGACCTTTGCTTTTACATATACAACATTATTATTTGCTTTGATATGAGTTCTCTTAATTTGACAACTTCCGATGATAATCCCCGCAAGAATCACCATCGGAAGAAGTACACGGAGAACTCTTTTATATAAATTTCTCCTGTTATCCATTAAATTATGCCTCTTTTTTCTTTATAACGGTAACTGCCCCGATACCTGCCGCTGACAGTCCAAGAAGCACAAACAGCCATATCTTTGCCCTGTCACCTGTTTCAATCGAACCATTAAGCTTATCAGAATTTGTATTTTCCTGATTATCTGAATCGCTGCCGCCCATATTAGCATTTTCATTTTTCTTTGCTGTCGTAAATTCATATACACCGCTCTTTTCAATATCCGACGCTGTATTGGTTACAACCGCATACCACGCATAATCTGTATTTTCTTTAAGATTTGTCAATTCAAGTACGGCCTTTCCTGTTGCACCGTTTGTTTCGGCATTTACACTTCCAAGCTTCTCATTTGTATACACGTAAGCTGAAAAGCTCTTTTCAAGAATTGTCTGCTCTTTCGTATTGAAATTAACATCAAGAACCATCTGGTCAACACCCGTTGCCGATGCACCTTCTACATTTAATGTGTGAAGTTCTGTATCATAATAGTTAAAATCGTCCATGCAAGGAGAATATGAATTCATATAAATCTTGTTATTATCAAGGTCAAAATACAGGAACTTAATATATTCGTTACCGCCTTCAAATCCTGACTGATAATCGGTACAAATCTGATATACTGTTCTGTCGTTCCTGCCGTCGCCGTCATCATCAAACATTACAGTCTCATATGATGAGCCGTGATAATGACCGTTTAATACCGCAAATACATTATGATTCTTTTCAACAACATATTTCTGTACAAGCTGTCCATAATAATCAAGATAAGTTCCGCCGCTCTGCTTTACATTTGTGTATGTATGGAAGCAAAGGATTGCCTTTCTGTCACTGTACTGTGAAAGGACCTGATTCATCCAGTCAATTTCGTCCTGATAAATATTCCAGCTCATGTATACAATGATAAAATCCTGTCCGCCCTCACTTATCAAATCATAATGGCCTTTATTGTTCTGATATGTTCCACCATATGTAGGCTGTGTCTTAAATCTGTTTTCTCCGAAATATTTGTAATAATTTTCATAATCTGCAAGACCTGCCGCAACATCGTGATTTCCGCCAAGAACGCCGTAAGGCATGCCTGCTTTGTCAAGAATTCCCATTGCTTCGTCGGCATTTTCCCACTCGTAAGTCATATCAACATCATCTACAATATCGCCTGTATGAATAACATATTTAATTTTACGTTCATCCGCATTATTTACAATCCAGTTATTAATATTAGTAAAATGATGCTGCCATTCCTCCGCATAATACTGTGTATCAGTTTCCCATGCAAAACAGAAATCGTAATCGTCCGGAACATTTGTACCGTCCCAGTCTGCATTATTATTTACTTTTTTATCAGTAACTGTATCAAGTTCCGGAAGTGATGAATCAGCAGTACACTGGACAATAATCGTCGCATTTCCGTCTTTTACATGATTTGCAGCTGTAAATCCGGCTTCTTTTATTGTTCCGTTTTCATCTGCTTTTGCGATTTCATCCCATTCATTTGTAGCTGTATTTAACACATACATTGTACTTGCATGCGTATCGTTACTGTTTGAAGCTTCACCGTCCCAGTTTGCGGCAATAATTTCATCATCTTTTACATCAGGTACATTTACCGTGTACTGTATATACGGAAGAATACCTTCTGATGTATCTGTTTTTATACTGTCGGCTTTTATCCTTTCAGCCCTGTAAAATGTTGCCGTTGTATCTGACTTGACATTTTCAAGGTTAAGATAAAGAGAAGCACTGTTATCCGTAATATCCGATGTTAAACCTTCCTTAATTGTTACCTTTGCACTGTCTGCCATAAATACCGCTGTCTTTGTTGTCTCATTTCCTGCAGCATCTTTTGCAAATGCTGTAATTGTATGCTGTCCGTCGCCCAAAGCAAAAGAGGTTGTTTCATATGTATCATTAATCTGCTCGCCGTCAAGAGCCACAACGAATTCTTCCAGTGTATTTGTTTCTGTAACTTTAGGACTGAGTGTAATATTTCCACCCAAAATGTCACCATCTTTTACACCAAGCTCAATCTCAGGAGCTTTGTTATCCACAATAAAAGTAACTTCTTTTGTATTTATGCCGTCAGTTACCTTTAAAGTATGTTCACCTTCTGAAAGCTTTGTTGTATCCACCTGTGTACCAACTGCAGTAACTTCTGTAGCCGGAACTGTAAAACTCACATCCATATATGGGCACATACCGGCTGAATCTCCAATATAATGAACTGTACCATATGATGTGTTAAGATTTGTCTTTGCACTTGTAGCTGCATCATCCGGTCCAATTGACACTGGATAGTAAACATTTCCATTTATAAGTTTTAATGCAAGATTTTTAACTGTAAAATCTTCTCTGTTCGCATCCGGCATAAGATATTCGTCAACTGCCGTGCCATATGTACCAGCCCAGAAACGAAGCGTCACATCATATGATGAATTTTCTTCATTATAAGTAAAATATTTATTATCAATATTAAGTGCCTGACCATCAAGTATTTGGTACTGCCACTTTCCTATTGAAGCAATTGTTTCATTATCTGTTGTTGTAACAGCATTTCTGAAATAGCTGTCCCTGCCGTCAGCATGGAATGTAAAATACGCTCCGTCTTCAAGCATTGGCATTGTTGTGCGTTCAATATCATCAATATATATTTTTGATGATAAATTATTGCCTCCGTCATTAGCTGTCATTGTTACGATTCCACTGACTTCCTCTTTATCACCTATATTTGTTCTGATTCCGTCAGTTTCATTTAATTTGTTAATTTCCACCTTGTAAATATTACTTAATGTGCTGCGGTATCTGTTATCCGCACTCACGTAAAATTCAACATAATCATGTGAAAATAATTCATCCGCAGGAATCAATACTTCATAAAGATTAGGAACTCTCCTGTTTACTTCTGTTGTTTTATTCCAGCTTCCTGTTCCGTCAAATCTGTAATATGTACTGATACCTGTTCTTGCAAGATTTCCTGTCTGCCCAAAATGGAAATTAACTCTTAACTCGTCACCCTGCATAATTGACTTTGGAACAGTATCATTAAGCTGTAAAGTCAATGCTGAACCATCATCTTTTGCATATGTATACTGTTCTGTGCTTACAGTTCCCATTGAAGTTGCTACATTTGCTGTTTTAAGAAGCATTTCAGGTCCTTCTGGATTTACCATAAGTTCAGCCGATTTGTTATCCTTGCAGTCAGAATTACCAACATAGCAGTAATTTGACACAAGCCTTCTTGTTCCGTCAGAATTTTTCTTATAAATCTCAACTGCACGGTTTGTATTGTTCATACCATTCTGACCCGTAACAATGTACACTGAAACATCTTCACTTATTTTATAAGCATCACGGAATTCTTTCTCTGTAGGAAAACTTGTATAATTTTTCAGAAAATTAATTCTGTAAAACCATATTACTGCTGTTTTTCCTGCCGGAATAACGCAGTTATCAGATGAACCTATACCCGACTCTGTATTTTCATCATAACGGCTTACATCAAGAATTTTTCTGCTGCCCTCTTTAACCTCATATCCAAACTGATATTCGTTATTCAAATCAACATCATGGTCTGTTGTATTGACAACTTCGACACATTCCATCAAATCATCACTGATTCCATATACACTGCTTCTGTTTATATCATTCGGTCTTACTTCCGTAATAAACACACCGTTGGCAATCTGTGAATCAGGAACTTTAGCCTTTACAAGACCATTAAGCTGTCCTGAGTATACATATCCCGGTGAAGGCTCACACATATCGCGGTATACTTCCATTTCATTTCCAATATCGGGAATTAAAAGTTCAACCGAAAATCCGTCCATTGTATTAACCTTATCCGTAGCCGTAAATGTTGAAACCACATTATTGCCAGCTTTTGTTTTTAATGAAAATGTTGATGTAACGCCCCAGTTCACACCACTTGTAACTTTAAGAACAACTGCATCGTCAGGAATTCTCATCTCTTCCCTGAATTCTGCTTCTGTAGGAATCGTAGTTGTGACATCACTTCTATAATTCCACAGTACAACCTTCTCTTCCGGCTGTATTACAACATCAGCATTATCATCCATTGTTGTAACTTTTTGAACTGTATCGTTATATACAAACTCATATGTATCGTTAAAATTAACAGGATTTTCATATGTACTTGTAATCTCGACAAATTCCATCAAATCGGTTGTACTTTTATATAACCTTATACTTTCGTAACCACTTTTTTCTCTTGAATTATTCTTCACACTCCGGTCTACGTCATTCTGATAAATCTCCGTAAGCCAAAGTCCCTCTTTGTTAAAACTCTCATTTACCGAAACATCTGCACCACCTGTCTCGCTCGCAATAAGCGGTGAAATATTACCTAAGATACTGCCTGCTATCATAACAGCAGCCACAGTCCCCGCTACAATCCGTTTTTTTCTCCTTTTCATGACGTTCTCCTTATTAGTATAATTGCTCAAACATTTGAAAACGTCATAATTATAGTAATGTCATGTAAAATCCAATATCACAATTTGAAGAAATTTATGTAAAACTTTGTAAAATTTTTCAAAATATAATACTAGATTATCACTGCTTATTTTCTTCTTTTAATTCTTTCTCCTTAAACTCCCACTCTCTTAATGTATAATCCCAATCTCTATATGCCCATCTTTTTATGCATATATAATATTTGTCATCTAGATTTTTATATATAAGTATAAAATTCTTTGGCACAATATCTATATCTTCCCCGTCTTCAAAATCTTCTGCAAACAGCTTGGTTCCTGTCACATAATATCCTATAATTTTCCCATTTTTATCCATCATGTTTTTTTCCCCCTGTTCCCAGACATCACATGCAAAACTGCTAATTGCACTGTCATAACTATAAAGCCTTGTAAGATTATATACTTTCGTTGTCTTTTTTAATTGTTCTCTTTCTAACCACGCACGGAGATTGTGCATAGCACAATATTCCTGCAACTAATACCATGTATCCCATTATTGCTATTATTAATTTTTTCTTCATATGATTTGCCCTCAACACATTTCTTTTTACCACTCTTGTGGTTTAAACCAGTCTCTTCGTACACATCTGCATATACGGAAATAATATTTGTTATTTGTGTCTTTATAAACAATCATATTACAATACGGTATAGATCTATCAATCATATTTCCATCATAAAATAATGATCTTGGCGGATGAGTTCCATCATCACAATTAACATCCCAAATCGGTGACACTACATAATAAAATCCCAATACTTCAATATTTTCACTCAAATTCCACACATCACTAATTACAATATTTTTTTCAAGACTTGAATCCGTTAGTTTTTCAACGTCAGTAGTATTCTCTTTTATTTCAATTTCTTTATATGTCAATTCAGAACACGACTGCTTTTTTGACAAATCATACCTTTCAACTGCATTATCTAACTGCATAACAATTTTTTCTGCCTGTTTTTTGCTTACTTCAAATTGACCATCATATAATCCAATATCATACAACTGTTTGAATTTTACCGTCTTACAAAATACTGGTATTGTGAAATCTTTTTCATACCACATTGCTGTATTTTTTATAACTGTTCTTGGACAATATATATACGTTAATATTCCTGCTACCAGCAACACATACGCCGCTATTGCTAATGTTAATTTTTTCTTCATTCGGTCTCCCACCTTCAACAATAAATTATAATTTTACCAATCTTGTGGCTTACACCAGTCTCCTCGTACATATCTGCATATACGAAAATAATATTTGTTATTTGTATCTTTATAGACAATCATATTACAAGCTGGTGCTTGACCCTCAATAGCATTTCCATCTTGAAACACAGAACGTGTTGGTCTTTTTTTATCTTCATAGCCACAATTTGTATCCCAACGTTGTGGCTTAGTATAATAGTATCCTAATACTTCAATATTTTCACCCAAATTCCATGCAGCACTTGTGGTTATACTTTTCGTTTCATCAGAATAAACATATTTACTGACATTTGTTGTATTCTTTTTTATTTCCAATTCTTTATATGACAATTGGGAAGTATTTGCTTGTATACCCCAAAAGCGAGATTTTACCGTTTGTGTTTGATTGAACTTATGAGAAAGTGCTTCGTAAACAATATCAGGATGAACACAATTTGTCATATAGCACACAGGTTTGTTAGACACATGATTATCAATGCAATGTATGGCATCATCAATGGTATGCCCATCTATCAGTTTTCCGTCTCTTTGAATCGTAAAGCTGATAATATAAGGAATATCCGTATCAGACATAGCGACTGCCATCCCGATAGCTTCCGTCAATACAGGCATAATACCTGCATATAAAAAATCAACTTTGGCAGATTTAAACAAACCGGCCTGCCAACTATGGAAGTCTATTGCCTCTTCCAGATTTAGAGCCTCTTCGCCAGTGTATGCATCTCCCTTACATCCCATCAAACCACCGATATACATATCTACCGGAAGCATCTCATCTGCTTTTTCTCTTGATACGAGTTCTTTATCATTGTGGTTATCTACGTAACGCAGGAAGTACCATGAAGATCCAGCCCACTGTGGCATTGTGTTTGTCTCTCTCTTTGCATCAGCTCCGCACTGAGGGCACTTGCAGTTTACCCACTCATCAATTGCAGCCAGTGGAGATTCTCCTGTTCCTGTAGGCTCGTAAGATTCTACTTCAGGCAGGCGGAGTGGAAGTTCTTCTTCCGGTACCGGTACATTTCCACATTTTGGACAATGTACGATCGGGATTGGCTCTCCCCAGTATCTCTGACGAGAGAATACCCAGTCACGCAGCTTGTAGTTTACAGTCTTGCGGCCGAAGCCCTTCTCCTCGATGATGTGTGGAGCTTCCTTCTTTAATACAGAAGATTCCATGCCGTTCCAGTCGCCGGAGTTGATCATGGTTCCACTTGCTTCTGTATAAGCTTCGGTCATATTTTCAATTTCCTTGCCATCCTTGGCAATAACCTGGATGATCGGAAGATTAAATTTCTTAGCAAATTCAAAGTCTCTGTCATCATGAGCAGGTACGCACATGATAGCGCCGGTACCGTAATCAGCTAATACATAGTCAGACAGCCAGATTGGTGTCTTTGCGCCATTTAATGGGTTGATAGCATAGCTTCCGGTAAATACGCCGGTCTTTTCCTTTGCCTGCATACGGTCTACGTTAGAACGCATGGAAGAATCGAAGATGTACTTCTCAACTTCTTCTCTGGTCTCATCTGTAGCAAGGCTCTTAGCCAGCTTGTGCTCTGGAGCCAGTACCATGAAGGTTGCACCATACAGGGTATCAGGTCTTGTGGTGTAAACAGTGATTTTTTCATCTCTGCCTTCGATTGGGAACTCAACCTCTGCACCATAAGATTTTCCGATCCAGTCAGTCTGCATCTTCTTAACCTTTTCAGGCCAGTCAAGCTTATCCAGGTCATTTAACAGTCTTTCTGCATAGGCAGTGATTTTTAACATCCACTGACGCAGGTTCTTCTTGGTAACAGGAGTGCCGCAGCGCTCGCAGCAGCCATTTACAACTTCCTCGTTAGCCAGACCTGTCTTACAGGATGGGCACCAGTTGATTGGGAATTCCTTCTCGTATGCAAGACCCTTCTTGAACATCTGAACGAAGATCCACTGGGTCCACTTGTAGAATTCAGGATCTGTGGTATTTACTTCCATATCCCAGTCATAGATCGCAGCGATCTGCTTGATCTGACGTTTGATATTTGCAATGTTAGCTGCTGTAGATTTTGCAGGATGTACACCCATCTTAATCGCGTAGTTTTCTGCAGGCAGACCAAATGCGTCCCAGCCCATAGGATGGATCACATATTTGCCCTTTAACAGCTGATATCTGCTCCATACATCAGAGATAACATAGCCTCTCCAATGTCCTACATGAAGACCATTTCCTGATGGATATGGGAACATATCCAGGCAGTAATATTTCTCTTTCTTTCCATCATTTACATTGATGGGGTTCTTTTCCCAGTTCTCACGCCATTTTTTCTCGATGGCGGAGTGATTATACTGTGATGCCATAATTCATTCCTCCGTAAATATTGCCGTGGGTGACGTAATGAGATAAAAAAACTGCGTCTCCTGTTTCCAAGAGACGCAGATATCATTTCCACGCGGTACCACTCTGATTCATGCGAAATCGCATGCACTCAATTCCTCTTATAACGGTAAGGCCTCCGTCTTTTCTTACTGAAAATGAAGATCCTGTAATGATCTCATCTCTTTCTGAAAAGCTGCTCATGGATCAGTTCGGCACTTTCCAGTCACCGGTTCTCATCTTTTCCCGGCTCTCTGTGGGGCTTAAAAAGTGTTTACTACTTCCATATCACTGCATTTGCACTAAACCATAATTTAGCATATTTACACATCAGTGTCAATACCCTCTTTTTCGCTCCAGTGAGCCTGATAAGCCATTTTTGCCTTTCTCATTTCCCTGGAACCCTTAGACGGAAGGGCCTTTTTTGCGTACTTTGCAGGAGTTGTCTCCATGGATGGTCTTGCAGGTCCTGCAAATGCCTGAGGGGTAAATAAAACACAATATCCGCCCATATCACGAAGCCAGCCTTTTTCAAACCAGCCTAACTGCTTTCCCGGGAAATTGTATACTGCATCCTGGAACAGATAGGCGATGGCTCTCCCATCAAAGGTCCAGATCACATCATTTTCAATATAGGCAGCTGCTTTTCCCTTTTTATTATAAAGTGTCATGTTCTCATCCTCCTGTAAAATACACCATAATACTTTCGAAAATTATTTTAACCTATCCCCTCTTGAAAGGCAATGGTATAATGTATGGGTCCAAAAGAAAAACAGGAGGATTTTTATCATGTACATTGCAGACCTTCACATACATTCCCGTCACTCTATGGCTACCAGCAAATTTCTCACCCCGGAATACCTGGATCTGTGGGCCAGAAAAAAGGGGATACACATTCTGGGTACCGGGGACTTCACTCATCCTTTGTGGCGGGACGAATTAAAAGAAAAATTAGAACCGGCTGAACCAGGGCTTTACAGGCTGAAACCAGAACTGCATCTTCCTGAAATTCCTTCCGGTTCCTTTGATCCCCGTTTTGTGGTCAGCGGTGAGATCAGCACCATTTATAAGAAAAACGGCCGTACACGGAAAGTGCACAGCCTGATCCTTCTTCCAGGTCTTGACGTTGCAGATCGTCTTTCCGAAGAATTGGAAAAAATCGGAAATATCCATTCAGACGGACGTCCTATTTTGGGGCTGCCCTGCCATGATCTTCTGGAACTGATGCTGGAGGTCAGTGAGGAGGGTATCTATATTCCCGCGCATATCTGGACCCCACATTTTTCCCTGTTTGGAGCGAAGTCCGGATTTGACACCATAGAAGAATGCTTTGAAGAACTGACACCTTACATCCATGCCCTGGAGACAGGACTTTCTTCAGATCCGGCGATGAACTGCCAGATCTCGGCGCTGATGGCTATCAGCTGGTGTCCCATTCGGATGCACATTCACCGTCGAAGCTGGGAAGGGAAGCGGATCTTCTGGATATAGAGCTTTCCTATCAGGGATTGTGGGATGCAGTGCAGAACGGA
>OLGI01001903.1_pt1 | contig 16739 bp, 25 predicted proteins | sample 1605221 | NCBI WGS metagenome assembly OLGI01 (sample SAMEA3888915, study PRJEB22519) | human gut metagenome | biome: human gut; feature: human-associated habitat; material: faeces | place: Denmark | collected 2010 | reverse complement strand
TTTTCATCTTCGACATACTGCTCAAACAATCATCAACCATACGAGTTTGCTTTTTGGCTTCGGCTTTTTTATTGTTGAGGTCATCAATTCTGGCCCGATAGTCGGTGTATGGCTCACATTTACTGTGACAACTCATGGCTCGATTAGGACAGTTAAAACAAGGTGATTTAATCATGGTAGTGGCTCCTTTGTGTTTAATGAAAATAAAATTCTTAGCTTTTCTGGTAAAAGGCAAGCCCCCAATAGGGAACGTTCTTTTCATTCAGCTGATAAGAGGGCTTCGTGCTGGAAACCTGGAACTGATTGCCCTTCCAGCTGACCGACATCTGACTTACGTAGGTGGCGCTTCCTGTATAATAAATCATAATTGCATGAGTATCATTGCCTTTGACAACTAGATAACTTTCTCCTCCGCACATAAAAAAACCAGTTGGCATTTTCGGAAATGTAACGGTGGTGGGGTTACTTTCTCCATATTTACCATTACCAACATAGGAAAATACCCCAATATCACAATTACCTAAACCGGCTATTACATTCTGCACTTCACTAATCGCATCTGCATTGGTCTTTACATTTGCATCAACTTTCCCAAATGCCCTCCCCCAGTTTTGAGTTAAACGTACTCATAGAGAACGGGTCAGAACTAACAAAAGGTTCAAAACTTGCCATAATAATCTCCTTTATTTTTATTTGGCCTCTTGGCCTTGATGTAGTGATTATATCACAATACTATACGATTGTCAATAGGAAAATAAAAATTAGCCAACAATTTTAATGTTGAATTTAGATTCGGCCTCGGCCTTAGTCATAACTTGACCTTCACACTCGACCCACTGAAGGTCGAAAATTTCTTGCAGCGTGTTAAATGCAGAGATTGGCCATGGCTCACCATTACTTGCATTAAAAAAGCCCTTGGCTGTATTGAACAGGACATCACCACACTGATAGGTCTCGTGAGTTCTGGCTGCTTCAACCATCATCTCAGCAGTATACATCAGCCCTATTACTGGTGTTTCTGGTTTAGACTTTTTTAGGCCGTTACTACACAGCTCGGTATATCCAGCACAATTAACCCTATCTCGCTCTTTCGTGCCCCAGCACTCCCCTCTAAATTTACCCGGCTTTTCTTCAATTACATGGTAACAATCACAGAACATCGAAAATCTCCCTTTCATAAAAATTGATTACGTTAGTCATAAGCATAATCACTGTCATAGGCCCAGTACCACCAATGTCCGGCGTATAAAACATAAACTTGGCCTTAAAATCTTCGCTAAAATCACCACACAATTTACCATTTTCGTCACGATTCATGCCTACGTCAATGATGGTTTTATAAGTCATTAGATTAGAAACGCCAAGAATCTTTTTAACATCGGCAACATTCTGTTCGATATTCGTCATGCGATGACCAGTTGCACTAACCATAATATCAGCATTGAAAATGTGATTAAGCAGATTTTTTGTTTTACTATGAGCAATCTTCACAGTTGCTCCCTCATGCTCAAGCATCATAGCCATAGGCCGACCTACAATATTACTACGGCCAATCACAAGGGCATTTTTACCTTCAATTTCTACGCCGTATTCATCTAGTAGAGCCATGACACCATTAGGCGTACAAGGATAGTTGTAAGGTTTGCCCCCAGTCGCAAGACGGGCCACATTATAATCTGCGAACCCATCAACGTCCTGAACAGGATTTAGATATTCGGCCACAAAATTATGGTCAACCTCACCTGTAATTGGTTCCTGAACGATGATTGGATTATCGACTTCTCGATTTAGGTCAAGAAAATCCTGTTTGGTCAGGTAATCATAATGCCGGACATCGGCCTTAATACCGATTTCTTCACACCGCTTGACCTTGTTCCGTACATAGACTTTGCTTGCAGAATCGTCACCAGTAGTCACGATTGTAAGAATTGGGTGAACATCAAGTTCAATCAGCTTATCACAACGTTCTTTTAAGTCAAGACAAATTCTGTCTGCGAGGGCTTTGCCATCCATACGAATACCCATTTTAATCTACCCCTTTCAAATTCAAAAACCAATCCGCATTTACATCTTCATCAAGATAAAAGAATTTATGGCCTCCAATTGTAACAGCATGGTTTAAGCTCTCATGCCAACGGCTATAAACCCGCTTGGGCGCATAGAAATACAAAATTGGATTTTCAGATACAAATTCACCATCATCAAAAACTCGACTTACAGCCTCACAGACTTCAGCCCAACAATCAGGATTTGAATTTTGTAGCTCATCATCCCAACCAGAATATTGATATTTTTTACGCACGTCAGAGGCAGAGAGACCGTCTTTGGCCATAGCGTTAAGCAAACATTGAGCAACAGCCATTTTGCCTTCTGTGGGTTCGCCCTTGGCTTCTCCGGCCACGATACATTCAATTACATATCTGTCATCTTCAGTGATAGGATAAAACGGCTTATCATATTCTACAATATACAAATCTAAATACTGAGTATAGATTTCACTATCCAAACTTCCAGCCCATTCAGTAGCCACGGCCTCGTTCATGACCAATTCACATTTTGGATTTTCAATTTTAGTTTTGATTTCTGTGGCTCGATAACCAATAATGAAAATCGCAATTAAAATTTCAAATCCTAAAATCAAAATCAAAAATCTGTTTACAAAAACAAAAATCAATTTTCCAAGTGGTCTTGCGTTTTTATTTTGTGAGGTCATTATAACACAGCCATTTGGCTTTGTCAATAGATGCAAAAAATTTTTTTCATACACATCTACACAACCAGCTACATTACCATTTGCAGATGCAGAAACAGCCACACTTACATTGACACAACTATATCCATACTCACATACATCTACACACAGATTGACGATTTTGCGTGTATTTGTTGACGGATTGATGGGTTGACGCACCAGTTTTATCCGTCCATCCATGTGTCTACATACCCGTCAAAGCATCAACTTTCCACATATCCACAGAATTTTATACATAGGCTGGTTTATGGGTTAATTGAGCTATATACATTCATTCATCCAAATCCACACCTTTAATGTTAAATTCACCCACTTATCCATTCATTCAAATTCATCTATCCAACCCATTAAATTTATTCATTCATCTATATACAATCCATCCATACACCCAAACCCTCACATATCCATCTATATATAGGCTTATACATACACATATCTATATATCTATACATATACCATATCGCCGGGAAATTAAAAAATGCACTTAATTATGTGCCCATTGTGGGGAAAATTTGAAAATTTTTTGATTTCGGCGATTTAGTCAACTAAACCGTTACACTTTAAACCACTAAAGTGATAAAGAAAAAGGGGCCGAAGCCCCTTCTTCAATCGAGTTCCCTAAAATCTCTGTACCCGTCTTTTTCAATGTCAATCCATTTTTGAGCTTCTGCGACTGTTTCCACCTCAACCAACGGCAACCCGGCCAAATCTCTAATGATGAAGCCATAGCCGACTTCTTGAATTGTGTACCCTCTGTACTGCATTTTTTTACCTCCTTGTTTTCCGTTCTGGTTTCACACTGTCTATATGTAAAGGCTTTTTATTGCCTTGTTTCATTGTCTATATGTTACCAGATACAACCCCATTTTTCAATAGTCATTTTCAACAAAAGTTTAAAAAATTTTTAGCTGTTTTGCCTACTTACTTTATTACTTTACTTAACTAAAGTTTTTGGACATTCTCTCCCCTCCTTAGCCCCTTCCCGGAGTGGACAAGTATAGTATAACGTTATTTTCTGGTTTTGTCAATAGGTTTTTTGAAAAATTTTTCTTTTACAGTTTAATGTGGTGAAGTCTGGACGCAAAAAAGAAGGTGCCTTGTGTAGCACCCTCTTATTTACTTAGAAATCAATCTTAGTTACACACAAACCAGCAAAACCAGCCCGGAAATCAGGCCCTAAGCAATCAAAACGCCGCCCGTTATAAATAAACGGCTTGCCATTGTTGAACCGTTTAAAAATCTCTGCTTGCTTGTTGGTAATCTTCTGGGTGCCACAGTCGAAAGAGTGCAGGAAAGAAGCTGACCAGTCAGAAATACGGGCAAGAGTTTTAACGGATAGAAAGTCGATTTTATTCTGGAGTCTGCCATACTCTGCGGTGAGTTCGTTGGCCTTGCGGGTCAGTCTGTCAAACTCTTCATTGCTAATAGTATCATCATCCGCCAGCTTATCAAGTCTTGCGACTTCGGCCTTCAGTTCTGCTACTTTAATTTTCATTTCTTCAATAGTCATTTTATTTACCTCCTTGTTTGTGTTTCCCTTGCTATGGTTATAAGATATCACACTTTCCAGCGTTTTGCAATAGTCAATATACACAAAAACTCAAAAAATTTTTAGACGTTTTTGCCGTTGCAAAAGCAACAAAATAATGGCCTATTTTAGCAATGCCTCTATAGCCCATTTTAAGCCCCTTTGCAGCCCTTCCAGCGTCAGACATGAAAACATACGGCAGACAATATAGAAGCGATTCTAGGCCCGTTTCTGATTGATTTTTATAGGGTTTAGGCAAAAAGAAAAGAGGCCCGAAAGCCTCTAATCTTCATAGTTTATACCTCCTTCCGTTTACTGTTGCGTGGTGTAAACTGCATATTATCTGTTAGTGGCTGCAAAAAGTGCCATTCTCCGCCGTTTTTGTCTTGTCTGACAACCCATGTATGAACCAGCGCAAACGGATTGTGTTGCAGCGTATAACGGTATTTTGTGCCGTTGGTGTATTCTTTTCCGGCGTGGTAATTTGCAAAAATACGGGCTTGTAAATTGATAAATAACATAGTTTCAACCTCCTAAAAATATTTCTGGAATGGGGCTTGATAGGCTCAAACCCCTTAGAAAGCCGGTTATCAATAACCGCCGTTAGCCTTGCAAAACTCATATAAAAGTTTTTCGACCTCCTCGCACCGCTGCTCATACGGCTTGTTATAATCATCCCAGACGGCAGCGGCTTTTGCCTCGTATTCGGCGATTTGTACAAGTCGTTTTCCCGGCATACCACGGTAGCCTGTACAAATAGTGAGGCCGCAAATCTCGTATACATCAAAATTCCACCCATACACGCCGCAAGTATAAGCGTTCGCATCGTGCGCCCTTAAAAGATTTTGTAGGTCGCAATAGCCAGCACAACGAAGATTATAAGCGCCTTCGCGAAGGGCCTTAACGGTAGTTCTATATTTCATAATATAACCTCCAAAAAATATTGTTTTGTTCCTTTCGGTAATTGTATGATACCAAATCTTAAAGGCTTTTTCAATAGGCATTTTGCACAAGATTTGAAAAATTTTTTGGTGAATTTGTTAAAATGGGATTATTTCTCCTTTCTTATCCTCCACTTTTTCCCGCAAAAGTTTACAATAATATTTATATTTTTTGTTTTCTTCTACGCCGTTGTTTCGCTGATGGTACATTTTTTCCAACTCATGAAATAATTGTAGTAATTCAGAATTAGAAAAAATAATTTCAATATCTTTACGTAAAAGCATTTTTTTTACACCTCCCCCGGCCATTTTTCGCCTTGCACACAAGCCCACGGAATAAAAATATTATAGATATTTCCATGGCCGAAAAAATACGCCGGAATAATTTCTTTACCGTCAGGCATGATAACAGGCTTTACACTCCATTCTCCCCATGCCTTCAAGGCTTCGGCCTCTGTATTATAAACAGCGTCAACAATAATTGAACGATGATATAAGAAAACAGTATGGTTATTTACAACTTGCGCTTTTCCGTGCTTTTCTTCGTCGTATGCCAAAACATAGCGCTTGTCCTCTGCGGGATTGTAATTGATATAATATAACATTTTAATCCCCCTTAATATTCAAACTGTTTTCTAAACTCTTTTTGATGTCTTGTTGTGGTTTGGCTCCACTTGCCCAACTCTTCAACTTTTCCATTAACACAACGGGAAACAATGGTATCATAACTTTGTAGCTCAAGTGTCCCGTTTTCATAATCGATAACATGGGCCTTGCCGTAAAAACTCTTGCGTGCGTCATAACGTGCAGACAGTTCATAGATTTTCATTTTTTATTCTCCTTATTTATCCAGCTTAAACATAAACTTACATACATAATAACTAACAGTTGCAACGCCTACAATAATAAAGAATGTGTTCCAGTCCATATTAACCTCCGATATTTTTTGTTTGCCTTGTGATTATTATTATATTCATATCGGCCTAAATTGCAATAGGCAAAATAACTAAAATATTAAAAAGTTTTTGGTGATATTGTATAGTAGGTTATAACATACAATATATTATATAAAATGCTTATCGGCTTAACTCAGCATACCACAAGAAGTAGCAACAGCTCTGGTTAAGCGAAGGAAGATCTGATTGCCAGTCATACGGCGGTTGAAACGGAAGCAGTATTCATCCAGATATGCCTGAAGGTTGGTGCATCTTCCATGATAGGTTCCCAGCAGGAAAGCCTTTAGATTGCTGATTGCCTTATGCAGCCAATGCAGATCGTTGGTCTCGTACCGTTTTGCGTTCAGCTCCACGCCTTCCAGATTCATGTAACTCCGATACCCATCGCATTCTACCTTCGTTTGTGGAGCGAAGTACTGGTCAATGATCTCCTGCAATGTTTTGCCCTGTACGTTTTCAACCACTTTCATCCTGGCAAACAGAGGCATGCCATTTTCAGCTTTTGACACGGCTACTACAATCTTGGCTTTATCTGTACCACGACCACGCTTGCCGTTGTGAGATGGTCCGCCAACATAGCCGTCATCCAACTCTACGATACCTGAAAGCAGATATTTTTCGTCTCTTTGGCCCATAGCGGTACGAATGCTATTCAGTAAATGCCATGCGGAATCATAGCAGATCCCCAGTGTACGGCTCAATTGAACAGCAGAAATGCCTCTTTTATCCGTTGCGCACAGATAGATCGCCCAGAACCAGATCGTCAAGGGCAGGTGTGTGCGGTGCATGACCGTTCCGGCGGTAACAGAAGTCTGGTGCCGGCAGGAACGACACTGGCAGGTATTCCGGCCTTGAATAGGATAGTATTCCACACAGCCACACTTAGGGCATACAAACCCATTAGGAAAGCGCAGCCGGAATAATTCCGCCCTGCAAGCGTCCTCGCTATTGTAACGGTGGCGAAATTCCTTGAAGGTGATCGCTGCTGCATGTGCCATGATGATGTCCCCCTTTTTGTTCTGGGAACATTATCTCATATCACCCGTCCGATAATATGGACTTTATCAAGTTGTTGTGGCTTGCTGAGTTAAGCCGATAAGCATTTTATATAATATAAGCGATTATATATAATATAATAGTGATTATAGTATAGATGTGATATAGTTTTTAATACTATATGATATAGTAATGGTTGATAGATTGTGTAGTTATTAAAATGATATATAGATATAGTTTGTAATATTGATTGATATGGTTTTGATAACTAGATTATATAGTATTAGTATGATGTGTGGTGGTTGTGATGATTGTATGGTGTAGTGTTAGGTTTAGTGTGGATGGGTTGATGGCGTATGGTATGTTCATGGTTACTATGTGGTGTGTATATGGTATGTATGTGTGTAGTATGCAGTGTATATGTATGTACTATATGGGCAGTATATGGTGTGGTGATACAAACGCAGCGTTTGCGCCTAATAGATGCATATACATCTTGTTTTTGTTGAAAAGCTAAAAAATTGTTAGCGCACTAACAAAAAATTTTTTATTAGGAAAAGTTCTTATTTTTGGCTATTTTGGCGGATAACTGTTGTTATCAGCGGGATATTATGTCAACCCACCGCCGGGGTGAGTTATGGATGACGCTTTAAAGCGTGAAAGCGAAACGCTTAGTAGTACCCACACAACACAACCGCCTAAACCACCCCCAGACCTAACCTCTCCTCGCCTCCCGTCAAACCATACCCTACACCCTAACCCATCTAATTATTAACAATCTATTAATTTATATTTATATATTGACAATAGCATTAGAATGTGATAACATGGTAAAGGTGAAGATGGTACCACTTTTGTAATCACTATATATATGTAATAGAAAATTTAGTACCATCTTTGATATTCCGAACGCAAAACGCAGAGCGTTATTGCTGGGTACAAGGATTTGGTACCAAGTACCATCTTAACAAAAGGGGGCGCTTATGGAAAAATTAAATTATTCAGAATTATGTCGTCAATTAGGTGAAAAAGAAAGGTTAGGAGGCCGAAATAGAAAATTACATATTGAGAGTTTACAAGAACAATACAACATAGAAAAAGTTGGTTATGGCAAATATATTATTCATGGCCAATACACAGCAGAAGAAAAACAATTAATTCAAGCCGAAAAAAATTATAACAATTTCGTTCAAGCTGCTTTATTGAACTTGTTTGCTGAGGGCGATGTTGTTCAAACCCATACATATACCAGTTTTCGCAAAGGGCTGTATATGGTTAATACTAATTACTTTCTATATAAATATGGGAAAGAAAATATTGATATAAAGTTGCCCAAAGATTTCCCCGACTATCTTGCAGAAGAATTTGAGGACAGATGGTTTAATATCGTTGAGGCACATGATAAATATGTCTTAAAGAGCAATCTTCTTAAGCTAAAAGAAAAGGGGTTGATAGAGTATAACGAAACATATTTATTATATAAAGCAGTTAAATATGAAAATGGCAAAGTTTATAGTAAAGGGCAAATTGCAACAACAGAAGAATGGGCTGAGATAGAACAGACAAAGCTTGAATTTATGAAAGACAATAACGCTCATTCAGTGCAAGAATTATACCAATTAAGCCCACAAAAAATTAAACAATATTATGCTATTATATTGGCCAAAGTAAAAAATCTTGGTTACGATAATTATGCCAAGGCATTTATTATCTCAAGGCCAAGTGGGTTAAAAAAGATGGTAGGATTCTTTGCTCCTAAGTTTAACAAGGCTCAGGTTGACCGATTGCTCAAGAGTCGTAGATTTAAGATGATACCCCCTGTTGTGCATGAACAAATGGTAGAAAAGGCAATTAAATATGAACCTGATGTTTTCGCAACAGCAGAAGAATTAAAAAAAGAGGGCTGATTTTTCAGTCCTCTTAATCTTTATTCTGTTTTCATGGCCTTGATAATTTCAGCAATCTTATCAGCGCATTTGATAAAATCCTCTTCCTTCCAGCCCTTTGTTGTCATGGCCGGAACACCAATCCGGACACCACTTGTCTGAGCCGGGCTTCTGGTATCATTGGGAACCATATTCTTGTTTAGTGTAATGCCGTGTTTATCAAGTTCATCCTGTACTTGCTTGCCACTTACGCCGATATCGGTCAAATCAAGCAAAATCAAATGATTATCTGTGCCGTCAGTAACCAACTTGAATCCCAACTTGATAAACTCATCTGCCATAGCCTTGGCGTTCTCGATAATCTGATGGCCATACTCCTTGAACTCAGGCGTTAGAGCTTCCTCAGCCGTTACAGCTTTACCAGCAATCTCATTCATTAGGCTACCGCCCTGATTACCGGGGAACACAGCACTATCAATTTTCTTTGCATATTCAGGCTTGCAAAAGATAATACCGCCTCTATTACCTCTTAGCGTCTTTTGTGTTGTAGTAGTAATAAAGTCGGCCACACCAAATGGGCTTTCATGGTCGCCACTAACAATAAGTCCAGCGATATGTGCCATATCCACAAACATATAAGGGGCATCAATACCAGCCTTCATTGCGGCCAAATCAATGATTGTTCGGATAGTATGATAGGGGATTGCTCTGGCATACGCAGACGCTCCAACAACTACCATCTTAGGCTTATATGCAATGACTTTGTTATAGATGTCATCAATGTCAATTCGGCCATATTGATTTACGCTATAGAATACCATGTCGTACAGTTTGCCGCTAAAGTTTACAGGAGAACCATGCGTGAGATGCGCTCCATTATTAAGGCTCATACTTAGCACAGTATCTCCCGGTTCAAGCACACTGGCATAGACTTCCATATTCGCAGAAGAGCCAGAATGGGGCTGAACGTTCACATGGTAATCAGTCTTAAATACTTTTTGCCACATATAGCGGCAATACAATTCAAGCTCATCAAAATTCTCGCACCCGCCATAATATCTACCCATGTTACCAGTATGTACATAATCAGGATATTTTTCTTGGAACTTTGCGATACTCTCTTTGCTAGGATACCCCTCAGTATACTTGAGCATCATACAAGACCCAACGGCCTGTTTGACTCTATCACTGACAAAGTTCTCTGAAGCAATAAGTTCTACTGTGTTGTCTTGGCGTTTTTGTTCATTGTTGATAATTTCAAAGATTTTATCCATTCATTTTCTCCTTTAGTCTATTTTATTGATATATTCATTCCATAAATAATCAATAAACCTATCCCAATTCAACTTTAATTGGCTATAAATATCAATCTTGGTTTTTGCCCCTTTCTCAAACAAGCCGCCAATCATAACCTCATACTCAGCCTTACACCAGAAATAATACATGGCCTCTTTGTCTATCATTTCTTCAAACTCGTCCATGTGTAAGCGTTTGGAAAAAAATATCTGTTACGGCTTTGTTAAAGCTACAATGATTAAAAACATTAAAGGGCTTAATTTTGTTTGTGTTAAGCTCATCACGCCAGACATTCCATTCCATTTTCACTCCACCTCTTGCTTTATCAGCGTCAATCAGCCTCATGCTTGTCCTCCGTCCTATACAGGTCTGTAAAAGTTTTTGTGACTTTCACAGTTGCAATATCTCCGAATTCTTCACACAGCATATCTTTAACGGCTGTCTCCATGTCGTTGTGAACAGCTTCATTCAATTTTTCAAATGGAAGCAAGTTCGGCGTGTTCTCGTCAATGGCAATATCAATTTCAATCGTTGCTACAAACTTTCCTTTAATCATGCTTCCTCCTCTCTAGCACGGCGGTTCCATGCTTCGATTGCTTTTACATAGGTGTTATAACAAGGGATTTGTGCGTGACACTTCTCGCAAATGACGTAGGGTCTAAAGTATAGATACTGCACTGAAATTCTGTCACAGCCACAGAACGGGCACGATTTTAGGTCATTCATCCTTCATCACATCCTGTTTTCTATATTCAGCCAACTTTTCACAATGATTAAAACATGAATCATAGCCGGTTGCAGTAGCCGTTCCCCAACCAGATTCACAAGTATCACATGGACTGACTTGGTAGGGTGTGTTGTCAACAATAATCAAACATCCTTCTTTGTCTGCCTTAATCCATTTTTTAATCTTTTCAAGGCCATTCTCATGTATCCATATTGCTAATTCTGCGGTTTCTTGCACAAGTTTGGGTGTCAACATAGCGTCCTCGTAATCGGCTAATCGTTCAACACATTTTTGTCTAAAAGCACTTTGCGCTATTCTATCTGGACCAGAATCATCATCAAAGTAACAACTTGCAGGATAATTATAATCCGCTACCCCACTGGGTAAACGCTTAGTTAATCTTTCCATTCAATCCTCCATCCATTCGCACCCAAAGCCATTCTCTGTCGTGAAATAGACCTCTTTAATCCCCATATCCTTAATCATCTTTTGACAAGCTGGACATGGCCTCGCAAGGGCTTTAACACCATTCTTATGTTCACGATAAACATAGAGATTAACCTTGCTAAAGTCAATATCAAGGTATCTAATCTTGCTCAAACAAGCACACTCAGCGTGAACAGTGTTATGAGCATCACTGGCTTCAACATCCCAACCGCGTTCACGGTTAAGTTCTTTCTGTCGGGGGTTGGTCTTTGTACTGTTATGGCCTGTGGCCAGCAAACTGCCTTTATAAATTGCTACAGCCCCAAGATGGTGCTGTTTAAAGTTGGACTGTTTACTGGCTTCTTTGGCCATTTTTAAGTATCTAATAATTTTTGTATTATTAAACTGTGCCATAATATCACTCCTTTGAGGATACTATAACACAGTTTAATTAGCTTGTCAATAAGGAATTTTAATCAGGACATTTATCAGACCACTTAAACAGCAAGGGACGATTAGTGTATTCAGGAGTACTGGGAGCAGCAGTGTTTTTGCAATTGCAACAAGGTTCAGAATCTTCGTTCATATTAAAATTAGCACAGTCAAGACAATTACCAACGACATCATCTGTGTCATAGAAAGTGTTATTTTCCTTTTTGTATTCAAGCTCTTGAATTAGACGTTTGATGTACCATTGGGCTTTTTTTACATCCTCTAAACCGTTTTTTTCTTCATACCTCCAAAGATACTTAATTGCATTGGCCACACATACGGCTTCGATTCCTGTCTTACCAACTGTTGCAGCTTTTAGAGCGTCAATGCACTCAATACCGCCTTGGGTATAATGAGACGGGTGATTAACATTATCAATCATACAATATCCTCCATATTTTCTTCTTCAAAATGGACTTCTTGATTAAATTTATTCTTTAATACATCAATCGCTTCTTGTGGCGTGATATAAAAGAACTCTCTATCAGGAGCTACGCGCTTGTCATCAAAATAATGGTGCATTTGTGTTTCAAGCTCGAAACAATTATCACTAAACACAAAACCATGAGTTCTGAAAGCGTAAGGCAGAGAACTTGAACTAAGCTCCTTTACACGAATTGTGGGATTAAGACGGCGAGTGCAACCGACTTTACACATATTAGGCAGACTGGGCGAACTAATCACATACAACCAACCGGCATTACTATGTTCACGGCGATATTTCAAGTTATCCATGCGTTTGTCAATATCATTCATTTTAGCCTTAATTAGTTCACGTTCTTCATCGGTTAGAGCCTTGTCAAATGCAATATCCATAGACTTACGTTCTTTTTCAAGTTGTTCTTGTTCTTTGGCGATTTCTTCTAGTAGTTTTTCTTGTTCTCGCATCCGTTTACGTTCTTCACGGAGTTTGGCTTTTTCTTTGGCCTTTTTAATCTTTAACTCAAGTGTGTATTGTAGGATTTCAAGGCGAAGATTAAGATAATATGGGTTTAGACTAATACCTAACATTTCGCCTTGCCTGTTGTATTTGTCAAAAGACTTTTTGATTAAATCGCAGGTATTATAATAATTCCCATCTGTGATTGATTTGGTTTTAGTCTGGACATAAGTGTTAAATCCAATAAACAGATTTCTGCCAAATGCTTCTTGAAATTTCTTACCCTTGGCCTCAGACCCATCAATACGATAAATCCTATTGTACTGGATAATAGTGCCTTCACCGGCCATTCTTACCATTTTGTTTTCAGCCCAATAAATCTTACCCTCAAGAATATCGTCTGGTGTGGTAGATACGTAACGCTCATAGCCAATTTCTTCAAGAGTATTAAACCCAGTAGTAGTGAACTGGAAAGACTGGTTTTCTTGTTTGAGCTTGGCGTTCTGAACGGTTAGCTCATCAATGCTGTTTTTAAGGGCGAGTTGTTCCTGTTTAAGTTCTTCAAGTTTCTTTTCTTCTTCGGCCTTTTCTGCTTTTAGGCGCTTCAGAAAATTCAACATCCATATTCTCCTTCCACACGATATTGTCAAAGTCTCTTGGATTGTCTGTTTTGGCTTCAACAGTCTTGGTTGTTTCGTTGTAAAGCTCAAAACGAGGGGATTTACCAAGCCCAAGGTCATTGATTACATAAGGCGTTCCCCCAAATCGGACAACAAGGTTTAGTTGTTTTGTTCTGGCCATATTCTCACCTCTCAAGGAGAGTATAGCACAATGACGAGAAAATGTCAAGCAAATTTTCTTTTTACTTGAGTTTTTCTTTTAATATATTATCCTGCTTACGCAGTCTAATATATTAAAATCAAAACTCTACTCTATATATACTTGACAATATAGAGTATATATGTTAGAGTATATGTGAATACTCTTATATGTGAATACATAGATTAACTTAATTATGTAAATTATAATAATATATATTTATATATTCTATTTTTATTATAACATAAAGTAGTCTATTTGTCAAGTTAACAAATTGTGAACAAAATAATACTTGACAAATTGCACAAAACATGGTATAATCAAGTTAGAAAAATCGCCAAGGAGAGTAGGTGAGATTATGGTGTGGCGAGAGATGAGTTATGAAGTATATACCCAAACAGGCCAAGAGACTGAACCAGAGGTTTGGGATGAGATATATGAGCCGACTTTAGAAGAATGGATTGGATGGATTACTGAATGAGCCTGTCACGTCAAGTTTTTGCATTTTCCATTGGCACGGACGCATTTTATGAGCCAATAGAACAATCTTATCACAAGCAGATGTTGGGGCTGTACCAACTTAGAAAAAAATACAAAGACAAGGATAAATGGGGTGATAAAGATTTAGCTTGGAAAAAATCTGCTATCAACAGAGTACTGTCTAAGAAAAAATCCGAGCTATCAAAAATTCTTGATGACAGGGCCGAAGATAGAACACCAAGAAAACTTAATCCTGATGTATTAAATACAAAAAATGTTATCTCATTGTTTGAAAGTAGCTTGACTCGTGCGCTAAAGTTAAAGCAAAATGAATTGACTGACGCTATTATGGTTGTCAATGTTTATTTTTTTCAGGTGTTTAAGAATCTGGTGCTTGATGGATTCGAGTATAATGGCGAAAGATATATATTCTTGACGGCCTCTGCTGGACAAATCCGCACAAAAAGAGCAGTTTTTGTTAAAGAATCGGCTTATGACGAAGTAGCGGGTCGGTTGACCTGTGGCCTTACCACTGACCAGATAAATTATTGCGGAGGAATCAACCCAAATAAATTCCTTGCTTATCTTGCCCTCAACAACTCTGCAACAGACGTTTGGGAAGATTTCGATATTGACAAGTCTATTGTTGTAGATGACTTTGAAACTCTTGTACCCGGTCTTGTGGACTATATCAGTGATATTACTTACCGGATTGAGCGTAAAGAGATGGGTGTGTCAATTCCCCATACGGATGGTTGTGGCATGGTGTTGGGTGAAAAGACTAGAATGGTAAGATTGCCTTGGGTTAAAGGGCTGTTGGTTAATTTTCCATTTGACAAGTTCATTCAAGAGAAATGCGGGGGCGAGGCCACTGTCTGTGATATTTACGGCAATGAGCATAATATTATCGCTGAGGGCATAAAGTATATCTTTACCAAAAGCCAGTTTAAGATGGCCAAGTATTACAACAGTTGGGAATGTTATAAAGAGAAGTTTAAGCATTTCGGCTGTGAGGCTTGTTATTGCAATATTGAAGAAGATTATATTCCAAAGGCCAGAATCAATTATCAGATGCTTCAGACATTAACTGATATGACAGACGAGGAAATAGCTAAGTTAACCAAACAAACAGTCGATGAAATTGAAATGATTGGCTCTGATTACCAAACAACCATGAGACTGCTTGGGGCCACAGACTATAACACAGACAAGAGTTGCTTTCAAGAGGCTTTAACAATATACCCTGAATTGTTCAGAGACCAGTATTCACGAGATGTGTTAAAGCAGACTAAAAAGAGTTTAGTTAAACAAGCTAAGGCTGGTCGGCTTAGAGTTAATGGTCACTATACCTTTCTTAGCCCTGATTTGTATGCGTTTTGCGAGTGGTTGTTTTTGGGTGAACAAAACCCCAAGGGATTGTTAGAGGATGGCCAAGTCTATTGTAGAGATTATCGTGATAGCGATGAGTTAGCTTGTTTAAGAAGCCCCCACTTATATCGTGAATGGCCGATTAGAAATAACGTTCGGAACGAAGAACTGGATAAGTGGTTTGGTATGACCAAGTGTGTGTACACAAGTTGCCATGATACAATCTCAAGGATTCTTCAGTTTGACGTTGATGGCGATAAAACATTGGTTATTAAAGATAAGGTTTTAACCAAGATTGCTAAACGCAATATGCAAAATATAGTGCCTTTATATTACGAGATGAAAAAGGCCAAAGGCGGCGAGTTAAGCAATCAGGCGCTATATGATGGGATGACTAAAGCTTATACAACTGGTAACATAGGGCCTATCAGTAACAATATTACTAAGATTTGGAACAATGGCCATGTGGGGCAACAAGAGGTTGATGTTGTGCGTTGGCTGTGCATGGAAAACAACTTTGTCATCGATGCGGCTAAGACTTTATATATTCCTACTCGCCCCAAGGAAATTGATAAAATTATTAAATCTTATACAAAGGCGAACGTGCCTCACTTCTTTCAATTCGCTAAAGATAAATTACCACATCAAGTCGAGCAAGCGAATGAATCGGCTATGAATCGGCTAAGTCTATCTATTCCAGACAGAAACATTCGGTATTGTAAGACGATTGGTCGATTTGATTATCGGATGCTAATGAAACAAGATATTGGTTTTGACATTCGAGAGAATAGTAAAATTGTTGAGCGGTATAAGTATTACAATACTCACCAGAACTATTTGTTTAAGGCCGAAGATGAAAATCACAGCAATCAAGAAGATTTGTTCATGTATCAATACATCCGAGATAAGATTCTTGAAGAAACAGGGGCAGAACTTGATTATGTGGTGAATACACTTGTGGCTTATCTTTATACTGTTCAAAAAACTAGCACAAAGAAAATATTGTGGGCTTGTTTTGGGGATGTCATTGTTGCTAATCTTAAAGACAATGTTAGTGGCAAGGTGTGTCCTATTTGTGGGCGCAGATTTGAGCCGAAGCGTGGTAACCAAGATGTTTATTGCTCTGATGAGTGCTATGCAGAGGGCAACCGCCAAAAAACCAGAGAACGGAAAAGTTTGGCGGTTGTAACCT
>OLGI01001891.1_pt1 | contig 16859 bp, 20 predicted proteins | sample 1605221 | NCBI WGS metagenome assembly OLGI01 (sample SAMEA3888915, study PRJEB22519) | human gut metagenome | biome: human gut; feature: human-associated habitat; material: faeces | place: Denmark | collected 2010 | reverse complement strand
GATGCTTTCCAACGAAGCGTTCCTGAAAAACGTGTCGTGGCTGAACCGCCTCAAGTTACGGGTTTCTTACGGGCAAGTGGGAAACGATAACTTCGGAAGCAGTAATGGCCTGTACCAGTGGATGTCTCTCTACGGCTCTGCCGTCAACGGTGGAGAAGCCGCTTACTACAAAGTGCAGAACGAAAACCTGGAACTAAAATGGGAAACGAATTCTTCGCTGAATATCGGTCTGGAAACTCGTCTTTTCAACCGTGTGAACCTAAGTTTCGAATACTATAACAAGCATTCGGACGACTTGCTGTTCAAGTTTATCCAACCACTATCTGCCGGTGCCACTGACTCATCGACAGGCCTTTCCACCGTCTGGCGAAACATTGGAGACGTTTCCAATAAAGGATGGGAATTCTCTGCCGACGGGGATATCATCCGCAACCGGGAATGGGAATGGAATGTAGGTTTGAACCTTTCCAAAGTGAAAAACAAGATCGGAAAACTGCCGGATAAAGATCGGGAAGAGGGAATTACGAACGGAGATTTCCAGAAGTTCAAAGAGGGACACAGCATTTATGAATTCTGGCTGTACCAGTATGCTGGCGTAGACCAGATGACAGGTCGCAGTGTATATCTGCCGGACTTCAACGCTTATTACATTGCCGGAGAGGATGGAAAAACACCCGTAAACGGAGAAGAGAGCACCGAAGGTAAAAATCCGATTCCGACAGACAGTTGGGTAGACATCAACGGACAATATTATACAGGCGACCCGAGATATGCACGCAAAGACTGGTCGGGCAGTTCATTACCGAAGATAAACGGCTCGGTCACCACCTCTCTCCGCTGGAAAGACCTGACTCTGTCCGCCCTGATGATTTTCAGTTGCGGTTCCAAAGTCTTCGACCAGCCTTATCAGACTCTGACATCGGTAGGCGTACATTCATTGACTCCCGATTTACTGAATGCATGGACAGCAATCCCCGAAGGCATGACGCCCACATCGCCCAACCGTCTCGATCCATCGGGTATTCCGCAAGTGAATCTGGATGCAACGATCAATGGATATAACAGCCAGAAAGCATCTACACGCTATATTGTAAGCGGTGACTATCTAAGCATCAAGAACATCACCCTCTCCTATCGCCTGCCCGCCACATGGAGCAAACGATTGACACTCGGCGGCATCCGTTTGCATGCTGCCATAGAGAATGTCGCCCTGTTCAGCAAACGCAAAGGGCTGAACCCGGTACAGACTTTTGACGGAATCGTCAACAATTATACGAGTATCGCCCGTGTTTTCTCGTTCGGAGTCAACATTAACTTATAGCCTTATGAAGAAAAAAGCCATACACATGAAATTCCTGAATCACTCCATAGGATTCTGCCTGCTCCTGACGCTGTTGTGTTACTCCTGCGCCAGCGACTATCTGGATACCGCCCCTACCAATCAGGTATCTCCTGCCGATTTATTCAAGGATGAAGCGTACGCTGCCTATGCTGTCAGCGGATTGGAGAAGTTGATGAAAACCACTTACCCCACTAATAAACTCGATGGCGTGTCATTCAACGGTGAAGGATCTGTCAAACTGATGTATGCCGAGTATCAGGGGGCTGACATGTATTGTCCCCGCAACAATTTCTATACGATATTCAACGGGGCTTCTCATGCCATACCTACCAGTAGTTACACGGAGTATATGTGGCATTATTACTACAAAGTAATCAGTAATGCCAACGCTATTATAAATTATGTCGACCCCGAAGGTAGTCATAAATTCAAATATATTTATGCGCAGGCACTAACCTACCGTGCCTATTGTTACCTGCAACTGCTGCAGTTCTACTCGCCACGCTGGTGCGATTCGCAAAACGGCAGTGCTGAAGGGGTGGTTCTCCGGCTCAATACATCTTCTACCGGCGACTGTCCTCTTTCTTCTATGCTGGCCTGTTACGAACAGATTTACAACGACCTTAACCAGGCCATCACCTATTATCAGGCATCCGGAATTGCCCGCAAAGAAGACGAGAATCACAAAATCAATGTGAATGCCGCTTACGCCACCTATGCCCGTGCCGCACTCACCCGTGAGGATTGGAGTACTGCCGCCCATTACGCTGCACTAGCACGTGCCGGTTATCCGCTTATGAATGCCGATGAATATTTCGACGGATTCAGTACCGTCAACCGCGAATGGATATGGAGTATCTATGACAGTGAAGAAGAATCGCTGGGAAACTCATCCCTCGCCGCACGCCTTGCATACAACTCCTCCTCTACTCTTGTATGCACTTATCCGGCCTGTATCAACCGTGAACTGTACGATGCATTACCGGAAAGTGATATCCGCAGGGGACTTTTTCTCGATCCGCTCGAATATACTTATAACACGGGTGGTATAACAAACAATGGTCTGGGCGGAAGTGCACTCACCAGTTACGCCCAAGGGTTGCATCCCGACCTGAATACTTCGGCAAAAATATACGCTTATATGTCGTTCAAATTTAAGTGTATCGACAAAGTAGGTGCCATGCCTTTCAATCTTTTCCGCAGTTCGGAGATGTATCTCATCGAAGCAGAAGCCAACTGCCACCTGACGCCTTCAAAAGAAGCGGAAGCAAGGCAATTACTGAAAGAACTGATCCGCGACAGCGGACGCGACCCTCAATATACTTGCGACAAGAGCGGTCAGGCACTGCTCGACGAAATAAAGTTCTACCGCCGCATCGAACTATGGGGCGAAGGATTCAGCTGGTTTGACTTCAAACGGCGCAAAGACACCATCGTACGCCACACCTTCGAAGACGGAGGAAACTACATGACCAACGCAGCCGTAACTATCAACCCGGAAGACGCCAACAACTGGATGTGGGTGATTCCCGCCAAAGAATACGAATATAACAATGCCATAAATAAACAATAAGAACACTGTAAATCCATAGTAATCAAGATGAAAATAGTCAGGTATATCAGTATATGTTTGTTGTTCACCTTTATCGGATCTCTCCTTCCAACCAAGGCGCAGGACAATCCGTACAAGATAGACCACTCTCTTTATCTACTTTATGAGGAGGCAACTAAACACCGTAACAACGCAACCGGACTGGAAATAGCTGATACTATCTATACCAAAGCCATCCGGATCAACGATAAAAAGGCACAATGCCTCGCTCTTACCATTCCGGTAATCTACTATTTCAATAATGGGAAAACGGAATTACTGGAGAAAGCAATCAGCAGGCTTCAGGAGATATCCCGAAAGAACAACTACCTGCAATATTACTACTTTGGCAGCATCTACAAAGTTAATTACCTGATGAACACAGGTAATACCCTGCGTGCGCTCCAGGAGGCTGAATTGACTAAAGAACAGGCATTTGCCGACGACTATCCCTACGGTATCTCCACTTGCCTGCGAATGATGGGAAACATTTACTTTGCGCGCAGGGAAAACCGGACGGCACTGGATTACTACCAACAATCGCTGGTATACACACAGGAGAAGCTCCCTGAGCAGGATATATCTTATATATACTGGAACATATCCATGCTCCAACAAAACCTGAAACAATATGAAGCAGCCTACGAAAATGCCGAGAAAGGAATCAAGTGTGCCAAGACTTCAACCAACAAATATGCCTGTATGCTGCGTAAATGCACACTTTTATACGCGCTCGACAGGGAGGAGGAATTCAAAAGCTATTATCAGGAATGTTTAAAAGCGACCGAAAAACATGGTGAAACCAGAAGGAATGAACTGAATAAGTTGAAGATATACAATTATATACTCAACCAACAATATGATAAAGCGCATGCTCTCGCCGACTCCACCTCTATCTTACATGAGAGAATAGCTTTTCAGGCAAATATTTACGCAAAAGAGCAGAAGTACAAAGACGCTTACCAAGCGCTTCAGAAGCTCCAGAGTTTACAGGATTCTCTGAACCAACTCATACAGACTGCCGACCTGTCGGAACTGAATGTGCGTATCGGCAACGAACAACTGAAAAGAAAAGCGCAAGCCTTGCAGCTGGAAAACACACAATTAAACCTGCAAAAGACAACGCTCGAACTGCAGCAAACGAAATCGCAAGTGGAAATCGAGAAGATGAACGCCGAAAATAACGAGCTACTACTAAAAAACCGTAACCTGGAGCTCGCACAATTCAAAGCGGAAACCGAACGTACACAGAGTCTTATGGTAGCTAAACAGGCAGAATCCGAACGCCAGCTGATGATATTGAAATTCATCCTGATATTCTTCTGTTTCTTTGCCATAGCCCTCACGCTCTACCTTTATCTACGCAGAAAATCAATCAGACAACTGCAAGAGAAGAACGAAGAACTGACGATTGCCCGCGACCGTGCCGAACAGGCAGACAAGATGAAGACTCATTTCATGCAGAACATGAGCCACGAAATCCGTACCCCGCTCAATGCCATCGTAGGATTCTCACAATTATTATCCAACCCGGATCTGCCATTGGAAGATGAGGAAAAGCTAGAATTCAGCTCGCTCGTCCAACACAACTCCGAACTGCTCACCACGCTTGTCAACGATATTCTTGACCTTTCCGCACTGGAAAGCGGCAAATACACCATGAACCTGACTTCCTGCCATTGCAACGAAATGTGCAGGCTCATACTCTCTACCGTAATGGATCGAAAAGCGGAAGGAGTGAAGCTTTATTATACCTCCGAAGTGGCAGACGATTTCCAGATCACCACAGATGAACAACGCCTGCAACAAGTGCTTATCAACTTCCTTACCAACGCAGAGAAGCACACAGAAAAAGGGGAAATCCATCTGCATTGTTCACTGACCGAGTATCCCGACAGAATCACGTTCTCTGTCAGCGACACCGGGCCGGGCATCCCTGCCGACAAGATGGATAGTGTATTCGAACGCTTCAAGAAGTTGGATGAGTTCAAACAGGGATCAGGACTGGGACTGAATATATGCCGCACCATAGCCGAACGATTACATGGAGAAGTCAAAGTAGACAAGAGCTACACCAATGGCGCACGTTTTCTGCTTATACTTCCATTAAAATAAGATTAGCTATTGACTTTCCTCTTTTTATTTTGTATCTTTGAGGAACAGAAAAAGAAAAAAGCAATATGAGTTATATAAAAATCAAGACATAATAACACATTATCAAAACATATATTTCCATATATGGAAGAACCGAATGGGAGAAAATCAGTATTGATTTTCTCCCATTTTGTATATATAAATCCCACATATTCCAATAATTCTCTGAAAATAGTTTCTAATAAACTCAGATACCGTTCTTAATAAACTCTCTCACTATTTATTAAAAACGGTATTTGGATTTATTATAGAAATGTAAATATATTGTTGCTAACAATATAGAAGTCTATTCAAAGATGAGTAAGGCAAACATCGAAACAGTCAATATTACGTACAAATAAGCTATAACAAATTTCTTACATCCTAATAGAGAGATACTTCTTCAAGGCATCTTCCTCCGCTTTTGCAACCAAACTATAGAAATCATCATGTTGTTGTTCCGTATGTGAACGTTCTAATGACTTAAGAAGTGACTTTGCATCCACAAAAAAAGAAAAAGCCCCGAAAGATATCTCTTTCAGGGCTTTTCTTCGTTGGACTACCAAGATTCGAACTTGGACAAACAGAACCAAAACCTGTTGTGCTACCATTACACCATAGTCCAAACTTATGTGCTTTCTCTTAAAAAGCGGTGCAAAGATAGAGGTTTGCAAGCAAACCTCCAAATATTTCGTTCACTTTTTTACATTCTATCGAGTGAATCGTGCATTATTACTTTGCAATCAGCAAAAAATAGTTCTTTTTACCGCGCTGAACAAGCAGATATTTTTCATCGAGCAAGTCAGCAGTTGTGATTACCTGATCAAAGGCCGTTAGTTTCTCTTTGTTCAATGAAACGCCACCGCCTTGAACCAACTTACGCATCTCACCTTTCGAAGCAAATACAGCCGCATTATCGACGAACAAATCTACTGCCTTCACTCCTTCTGCCAACGCATCACGGGAAATCTCAAATTGGGGTACTCCTTCAAATACAGCCAGCAATGTATCCTCGTCCAATTTGCGCAAAGCGTCGGAAGTAGCATTACCAAACAAAATATTGGATGCGTCAACCGCTGCGTTATAATCTTCTTCCGAGTGAACCATCACAGTTACTTCTTTAGCCAGACGTTTCTGAAGGAGACGCAAGTGCGGAGCAGCCTGATGTTCGGCAATCAGTGCTTCAATCTTTGCAACATCCTCATCGGATACTTCTTCCTCTGCCACTTCGGCAACGCCCAGAACACCGCACAGGTGATCCAGCATATCCTGAATTTTTTCTGCAAATTCCTTGGATGCGCCTGCCTTGATTTCTGTATTGGAGAAACGCACCAGCTCATAGATGGCGGAAACGGCATCCGCTGTATTGAAGTCATCATCCATCGCTGCTTCAAACTGCTCCTTGTAGCCGTTCAGCTCTGCCTCTTTTGCAGCTTCCTCCGCTGTCATTTTAGTATCTGCTACATTCTTGATATAGAAATTCAGTTCTTTTCTTGCATTTTTAATTCTTTCCAGACCGTTCTGGCAAGCCTTCATCAGTTCATCGCTGAAGTTGATGGGGCTTCTGTAGTGACCGTTCAGAATGAAGAAACGGATAACCTCATAAGGGAAATGCTTTGCAATATCTCTTACGGTGAAGAAGTTGCCCAGAGATTTGGACATTTTTTCATTATCAACGGTAATAAAGCCATTGTGCAGCCAATATCTTGCAAAGGTACAGCCGTTTGCTGCTTCGGACTGTGCGATTTCGTTTTCATGGTGAGGGAAAATCAAATCCTCGCCGCCTGCATGGATATCAAAGGTATCCCCCAGATGATGCTTGGACATAACGGAGCATTCGATATGCCAACCGGGTCTGCCTTCGCCCCAAGGGGATGTCCAGCTGGGTTCGCCCTCTTTTTTGGGCTTCCACAGAACGAAGTCTGTCGGATTTTTCTTTGCATCATCAATCGTAACACGCTCAGATGCGCCCGCAATCAGCTCATCCAGATTTTTTCTGGAAAGCTTGCCATATTCAGGGAATTTCTTTGTATCATAATAAACAGTGCCATGGTCTTCATACGCAAAACCCTTATCAATCAAGGTCTGCACCATTGCGATAATACCGTCCATTTCCTCTGTTACGCGAGGGTGTACGGTTGCTCTTTTTACATTCAGACCATCTGCATCGCGGAATGCTTCTTCAATGTATTTATTGGAGATTTCCGCCATGGTTTTGCCTTCCTTATTGGCTCTGTTGATGATTTTGTCATCAACGTCCGTGAAGTTCTGCACATAGGTAACCTCGTAGCCCTTATATTCCAGATAGCGTCTTACGGTATCAAAAACAACGTAGGGTCTTGCGTTGCCGATATGGATGTAATCGTACACAGTAGGACCGCAAACGTACATTTTTACCTTGCCTTCCTCCATGGGTACGAATTCTTCCTTCTGTCTTGTCATAGTATTATATAATTTCATGGGAATTCACCTTTCCTTCTTCCTAATCTATCAAAATAGTATAACACAAAAATCCGATTTTTGCTGTATTTTTCTTTCCTTTTTCCGGAAAAACATGCCTTTTCTGCGAATCAGATTGCTCTTCTCTTTATATGCCCTGTCAGCTGTTCGGGGGCAACCGGCGGAATCCGCACGCCGTCCTTGCGCACAATCATAACAGGAGAACCAACAGCGGTTACATTGGGAGGCAAATCCTGCGTTACCACAGAGCCTGCACCAATTTTTGTATTCGCGCCGATGGTAACAGGACCAAGCACAATCGTGCCTGCGCCAATCATAACATTATCCTCAACGGTCGGGTGACGTTTGTTTTTCTGCTTGCCAGTGCCGCCCAGCGTTACCCCGTGGTACAGCATAACATTATCCCCGATTTCTGCGGTTTCCCCGATAACAATGCCTGCGCCGTGGTCAATAAAGAAGCGCTTGCCGATGGTTGCGCCGGGGTGAATCTCAATCCCTGTCAGAAAACGAGACAGCTGTGACACAAAGCGTGCAGGCACCAGCAGACCCTTTTTATACAGGCTGTGCGCAATGCGATGGTTTACCACTGCCCAGAAGCTGGGGTAAAGCAATACCTCAATCGCACTTTTAAACGCAGGGTCTTTTTCTTTTATCACTGCAACAGATTCTTTCCAAAATTCCTTCAACATATCAAAATTCCTCCTAAAACGATATCCATAGTGTGCTTTTATCAGAACGCCCTGCTGCTTACACAGAGGGCTTGCTACACACTTCCGTCCGTCTCGGTCCTTCGATAAATTGCATGCACAGGCAGCCAATCGACCCCCGATTTTTATTTTTTCCCTTCTGATTCTTCCAAGAAGCCATCTGGCTCACCTCCCTTTGGAATGGTCTGTGTTGACCTTCTGTCGTTTTTTTAATAAACGTTTTTTGTAATAAAAAACGCCCTTGCAAAAATATGCAAAGACGAAAAATATCGCGGTTCCACTTTACTTAGATGGCATCTAAAAATACCATCTCACCTCAATGACTGTAACGGTGTCAACGGATACAGGCTACTCTCAGTTCGCCCGTTCAGTTCAGGAACGCACTTCATCCTCCCCCAATCTGTAAACGGCTTACACCCAATGTATTTTAAGGTAGTGACAATCAAATTTATGCCAAAGCATAAACTCAAATCTCACCGCCTTTCACCAAGGCCGTTATTCTCTGTCAGGTGGATTGGAAAATCATCATTTTCCAAGAGGATTACTCTTTTCCATCATCACTTTTTTCTTATTTTATATTCTTATTTTTCCTCCAACAGGCAAACTGCCGAAGCTGCGATGCCCAAGCCTGCACCGGTAAACCCAAGCCCCTCCTCGGTTGTTGCTTTGACGTTAATCTGCTTCAAATCAATCTGAAGGGTTTCTGCAATATTTTTCCGCATTTGTTCGATATGCGGTGCCATTTTGGGCTTTTGTGCAATAATTGTCGCATCGATATTTATTATACAATATCCTTCTGCCAAAATCAACCCCAAAACGTGGGATAATAATTTTCTGCTGTCTGCGCCTTTATACTGTGGGTCGTTATCGGGAAAATGCCTGCCGATATCGCCCAAGGCAGCCGCCCCCAGAAGCGCATCCGCAATGGCATGCAGCAGTACATCTGCATCAGAATGTCCCAATAAACCCTTTTCATAGGGAATTTTCACGCCGCCAATGATACAATCTCTGCCTTCTGCTAATTTATGCACATCGTAACCGGAGCCGATTCTCATACTTTTCTCCTTTCAATATATGCCGTAGGGAGAATAAATTCTCCCTACGATTCAATGTCCCTTGTGTTTTTTCAGACGCTTTGCCTGCCGCAAGTCGAACTGTGTTTTTATCTTTGTTTTCCAATATAATCCGATTTTCTCCTTCTGTCAACCACATATTGCCTCAGATTTTTTTCATACCGGCTTAAGCGCATAAAAAAAGAGAGCCTTTTCAGACTCTCGAAGCTAGGGTAGCAGGATTCGAACCTGCGAATGACGGAATCAGAATCCGTTGCCTTACCACTTGGCGATACCCCAGTATAGTAGCGGAGAAGGGATTTGAACCCCTGACACTGCGGGTATGAACCGCATGCTCTAGCCAACTGAGCTACTCCGCCACAAGCTGACTCAGTTAGTATATCGTTTCATTCCCTTTTTGTCAAGTGCTTTTCTCCAACTTTTTACAAAAATTTCAGTCTATTCTCCGCGGTTGATGTAGAGAATCTCGTTTGATTTCACCATGCCCAGCTGCTCTCTTGCAATCTGCTCGATGTAGGCATCGCTGGTATAATATTCTCTGCGCGCTTCAAATTCCTGCTGCTTTTCCTTTTCTTCCTTCACCTGCGCCGCAACAGAGGCCGTTTCATCCTTGACCTCCTGATACCGCGCCGCCTGCCTGCCGATGCCGACTGCAACCGCCACAACAAACACCAGTACGAACACCCTGAGAAAAAGTCCGGATATTTTTTTGGTTTTTTTATTCTTTTTTCTCTGCCCCATAAAAAAGACCCCTGTCGTGTTCCTATTTTTTGCGCAGCATCCGCCGATTGATATGCAAACGATGTATTATTATTTTCACACAAAGTTTAACGCTTTGCAATAGTTTTTTCCGCTGTTTTTCGCAAAATCCGCCAATTTTTCTCGCAGGGCGGCGAAAAACAAGCCAGAGCAAACGAAACGGGGTTGTCACAATACGCCCAAAAAGGCCGAGCATATATTTCACAGCAGAAATGATTTTATCGCTGACAGCAAGCACCATGCGGCTGAGCGTCAGGAAATACAGCCCCATGCCGCCGAACAGCCCCAGAATCGTAAAAAAGCGGATTTCTCCTGCATTGGCGTGCAGCATCACGCAAAATACCAGAAACACCGCCAGAAGCCAGAAAAGCCCATCCTCCGCCTGCACCCAGAAGGCATTATGGCGAAGGGCATGGCGAAACACCCGCAGGCCGTCATAAAAAAGACCCATGCCACCGCCCAGAAGCACCGTCAGCAGGAAAAGCTGTGCCTGTGCGTGTAAGGAAAGAATCATACCGCCTGCCCCCTCTAGCGAAACAGTCTGCCCAGAATAGAATGTTTTTCCGCAAGCGTTCCATCGGAATAGGTCATGCTGTCAATGCTTCCGTCTACAACAACGTCCCCTGCCTCCAGATCCAGCTTGCCGATGTGCATCCCTGCGCCCTTTAAAAGCAGCAGTCCGCAGGTGGTCTCCATCATAATGCCGTCCTCATCGAAGGAAAGCACCTCCATTACGCCGCCGATGCGCACCCGTTCCCGTTCCTCCATATTTAATGTATGCCGTCCCTTTTTCTTCTCCTCTGCCATAAAAAAACGCCCCCTCTGTTCCAAGGATATGCGGACAAAAAAGAAAACAGACCTTTTTTTGGGGCGCTGCCCCAAACCCCGCAAGGGAAATCATTTCCCTTGACCCTGATTTGCAGAACCATATTCATGGTTCTGCGAGGTCGGGCGTAAAATTTAAAAATTTCGCTGAAAAATCATCCTCATTAAAGGGACTTGTACATGTTAACGGCATCTTCTTTTTTGGTGGATTCCTTTAAGTCTAAGACTTCAATCTTTGTGGTATTATTCCCGAACTGAATCTCGATAATATCGCCAATCTTCACCTCTGCGCCTGCCTTAACCACCTTCCCGTTAATCATCACCCTGCCTGCGTCGCACGCCTCATTGGCAATCGTGCGTCTTTTGATGATACGGGACACCTTCAGAAATTTATCTACACGCATTTCCTCTGCTCCTTTCCATAATAAAAAGAAAAGCCCTTTCTTCACAGAAAGGGCCATCATTCAAAAACAAATTATTTATTGATTGCATCCTTCAGAGCCTTGCCTGCTTTGAATCTAGGTGCTTTGGATGCAGGAATAGGCATTGCTTCGCCTGTCTGAGGGTTTCTGCCTTCGCGCGCTGCTCTTTCCGCAACATCGAATGTGCCGAAGCCAACCAGCTGTACCTTGCCGTTGTTTGTCAGTTCTTCTGTTACTACATCTTCAAAAGCCTTCAGTGCTTTTTCTGCGTCTTTTTTGCTCATTTCTGCTTTTTCTGCGATTGCCGCAACCAGATCAGATTTGTTCATTTGTGTTTGCCTCCTAATAGTTATTTATCATTGCATTGGATTCAGCTTGATTTTTGCCTCATCCCAGAGTAAATCCATCTCCTCCAAAGACATCTCCGAAAGAGCTTTGCCCTCTAAAAGGGCGGATTTCTCAATATATTCAAATCTATTTATAAACTTTTTGATGGCTTTTGTCAAGGCAAACTCAGGATTTATTTTCAAAAAACGGGAGATATTCACCAAGGCAAACAAAATATCCCCGAATTCCTCCTCAATCTCCCCATTTTCTCGCACTGCCTGTTCTAATTCCTGTACCTCCTCGTACACCTTCCGCATGGCATCTGCCGTCACCGGAAAGTCAAATCCGACATCCGCCGCCTTCTTCTGCACCTTCCTTGCACGGATGAGCGCAGGCAATGCCTCCGGCACACTCTGCATGACCTCTGTCTGAGTTTCCTGCCTTTTCTCCTTCTTCTTCAGCTCCTCCCAGTTGATGAGCACCTCCTCCGCCGTATCCGCCTTGCCGCTCCCGAATACATGCGGATGGCGATAAATCATTTTCTCGCAGATGCCCTGTATCACATCCCCCATCGTAAAGCCGCCCTGCTCCGTCTCGATTTCCGCATGAAAGACCACCTGCATCAGCACATCCCCCAGCTCCTCGCAGAGATTTTTCATATCCTTTTTGTCAATCGCATCCGCCGCCTCGTAAGCCTCCTCCAGCATATCCATGCGGATGGATGCATGCGTCTGCACCCTGTCCCACGGACAGCCGTTTTCGCTGCGCAGAATACGGATAATCCGCACCAAATCCTCTAATGTATTCATTTTATTTTCCATAACAAATCTCCTTTTTTCTTGCAGGGACAAAATTCGTCCCGCGTTTGTTTGTTTCCCATAAACTTTTGTATTTATTTTTAAGGAAAAATGGCAGTTTTCTATCTTTTTTCCGCAAACCTTTTGTGTTATGATAGATGCAATCTATATATTATCAAAAATACTGCCGAAAGAAAAGCCTTTCGGCATCCCAAACGTAGAGAAAGGAAGGAACCACCCATGTTTCGTATCGTGAATAAAAGAGAGCTCAACAGCATGGTCACTCTGCTGGAGATTGAAGCACCCTTTGTTGCCAAAAAGGCACAGGCAGGTCAGTTCATCATCTTCCGCGTGGATGAATTCAGCGAAAGAGTTCCGCTTACCATCGCAGATTATGACAGAGAAAAAGGCACCGTTACCATTATCTTCCAGAAGGTAGGGCTTTCCACAAAGCTGCTTGCCGCAAAGGAGATTGGCGATACCATTCAGGATTTTGTCGGCCCTCTGGGCGTTGCCACAGAATATGACGGCATGAAAAAGGTTGCTGTTGTCGGCGGCGGTGTTGGCTGTGCGATTGCCTATCCGCAGGCAAAGGCACTGCATAACCTCGGCGTAGAGGTCGATGTCATTGCCGGCTTCAGAAACAAGGATATCGTCATTCTGGAGGATGAAATGAACGCCGTTGCTACCAATTATTATCTCATGACGGATGATGGCTCTCAGGGCGAAAAGGGCTTCGTTACCGATAAGCTGAAGGCCCTGATTGAGGCAGGCAATAACTATGACGCTGTAATCGCCATCGGCCCCATCCCCATGATGAAATTCGTCAGCCTGACCACAAAGCCCTTCGGTATCAAAACCATTGTTTCTCTGAACCCCATCATGATTGACGGCACAGGCATGTGCGGCGGCTGTCGTGTCACCGTTGGCGGCAAGATTAAGTTTGCCTGCGTAGACGGCCCCGATTTCGATGGCCACGAGGTAGATTTTGACGAGCTGATGAACCGTAACTCCATTTATAAGGCAAGAGAAGCGGAGCTGACAGAAACCCACATCTGCCGCATGGATAAGCTGGCAAATGAACTGATCAAATAAGGAGGAACGGTATCATGGCAAATATGAGTCTGGAAAAAATCAAGATGCCCGAACAGGCACCTGATGTAAGAAATAAAAACTTTAAAGAGGTTTCCCTCGGCTATACCGAGGAAATGGCAATCGAAGAAGCGCAGAGATGCCTGAACTGTAAGCATAAGCCCTGCGTGAGCGGCTGTCCCGTTAATGTACGCATCCCCGAATTCATCGCAGAGGTTGCAAAGGGTGACTTCATGGCGGCTTATAAGGTCATCACCTCTACCAATGCGCTGCCTGCGGTCTGCGGTCGTGTTTGTCCGCAGGAAAGCCAGTGCGAATCCAAATGCGTCAGAGGGATGAAGGGCGAGGCAGTTGCCATCGGTCGTCTGGAACGCTTCGTTGCCGATTGGTATATGAAAAACTGCGATGAGCTGCCCGAAAAGCCTGCCTCCAACGGCAAAAAGGTTGCTGTCATCGGCTCCGGTCCCTCCGCACTTGCCTGCGCAGGGGATTTGGCAAAGCAGGGCTACGAAGTAACCATGTTCGAAGCCTTCCATAAGGCAGGCGGCGTATTGGTTTACGGTATTCCCGAATTCCGTCTGCCCAAGGCAATCGTGCAGAAGGAAATTGATAAGCTGACTGCTCTGGGCGTAAAGATTATGACAAATATGGTTATCGGCAAGGTGCTTTCCATTGATGAAATCATCGACGATATGGGCTTCGATGCTGTCTTTGTCGGCACAGGCGCAGGTCTGCCCTCCTTCATGGGTATCCCCGGCGAAGCATTGGTCGGCGTTTATTCCGCAAATGAATACCTGACAAGAATCAATCTGATGAAGGCATATCTGCCCGAATATGATACCCCCATCCGCAACAGCAAGGCAGTCGCTGTTGTCGGCGGCGGCAACGTTGCCATGGATGCGGCAAGATGCGCAAAGCGTATGGGTGCAGAGCATGTTTATATCGTATACCGCCGTTCCGAAAAGGAAATGCCCGCCCGTCTGGAAGAGGTGCATCACGCAAAAGAGGAAGGCATTGAATTCCACCTGCTCGAAAACCCCGTACAGATTCTCAATGACGGCAATGGTCAGGTTTGCGGCATTGAATGCTTGAAAATGGAACTTGGCGAACCCGATGCCAGTGGCAGAAGAAGCCCCATCCCCATCGAGGGCTCCAATTATGTGTTGGATGTAGATACCGTTATCATGTCTCTCGGCACCTCCCCGAACCCCCTGATTCGCAGCACCACAAAGGGTCTGGAAACAAATCGTAAGGGCTGTCTGGTTGTCAACGAGGAAACAAACCAGACCACAAGAGAGGGCGTTTATGCCGGCGGCGATGCCGTAACAGGCGCAGCAACCGTTATCCTCGCAATGGGCGCAGGGAAAAAGGCTGCCGCCGCGATTGATGAATACTTAAAGAATAAATAATTGCGAAGGCTCTGCCCTTGTCTCCCCCTTTGTAAAGGGTGTACCTAAACTTTACAAAAAAGCGGTTTCCGAACGGAAACCGCTTTTATTGATTATTTTATCATATTGTGCTTCACCGGTTAAAAAAGCCGACCTTTATTCCACCCGAACATTTATCGGCTTTACCGTAAGATTACCACTGCCCGCAACACTGTACCATCTTCCTCTTTCGAGCTTGATTTTTTCCGTCATGCCATGCGTAATGTATCCGATTGTGTATTTCTCTCCCGTTTCAACATCGGTAAAAACCACATCCGTATCACTATCACCGCTTACCCTTACCGTCCCAAAAAGCGGCTGTATCTGTTCTGCCTTCACGCCGCCGTCCTCGTTTGAAAGGGTAAAGGTATGCTTTCTCTGTATAGCAGAATAAGCCAAAATCCCTGCCAGAAAGACCACTGCCACGCATAAAATAATACGCTTTGCTTTCATCCGAACACCTCTTTCAAATCCGAATTTAGAAGTTACTTTTTGACTTCCTTTGTGATTTCAGTTGTCTCTAATTGTACCTGATAAGTGTTTTCTTCTCCGCTCAAATTAGTTGTTTTCAATTCAAACCACAAATTATCAGTCAACTTATCATCACTATCTCCGAGAATGTCCCCGGAAATTTTTCCAATATTTCCGGAAACATCTATTGTCCCACCGGTCTGATCATCAACACCATTAGAGAGCAAAATTTCTTTTTCACTTCCATTGATATAAATGGTAGTTGAATATGTGGTAATATCAGAAAAATCGTCTGACATCACTTTCAAATCGCCACCATAGCAAATTTCATCTTTGCCATCTAAAATAATTACACCATTCGACACAGAAATATATTCATTTTCTCCGCTAAATGAATATACCTTTAAGGACTGTTCTTCATTGCTTTCGGAGGAAGTGTTGCACCCTGCAAGCAGAACCGTACAAGCAAGCAACGATAGCATAACTGCCATTATCTTTTTCATAATATCACCATCCCATCAAATTTCAATTTTTCAGTTCTACAAGTTGGAAGTTGTCGCTATGAAATTTCTTTTTCATCATCTCTTGGTGATCGGACATAACATAACATTTCTTTTTCACAAGCACCAAATTTTGAGAAATTGAATTTCGCTTCTTTTAGTGTTATTCCATGATTAGAGTCGCTTGGTTCGTTATCAGAAGCAATGAACGGGTCATTCTCCCAAAAACAAACGGGACAGATATACCCACAATCTTCATTTGCCGGAACATTGTAGGTAAAATATCCACAACAAGGACATTGATATTTCATCATTTCGTGTTTTTAGCTCCCCCTTATAATTTCATATTTGAATATAAGCAAATTATCAAAAATATCATTCCTAAAATCGCAAGACTTTCGCATATAGAAACTATTTTGAAATTCCTCAAACTCATTTTTCCTTTTTTATATTCGTCATAACACAAATAAATTGTAATCGCTGCAAATACAATCGTTATAATCTCGATAACCGGCATCTATATCCCTTCCTAAAATTGATTTGTCGCTCGTCATGCAATCTGAAAGTTATTATTTCAAAATAAAGGGAAGTATTATCATGACAACTCCTAATAGAGCAAATAAAATACCGCCAATTTTTGTGGTTTTCAGATATAACTCAGATGGCTCATCTGCTCGATAAGATTTCCATGCTTCTGTTAATTTCCACACTAAATCTGGCTTCAAAAAAATAAACATACCTAAAACAAAAATTATAACTCCACCACTAATAGACCATAACATAGGCGTCCCTCCCGTTATTCAAGTCCAGTTTGTTATTGATTTCATTATACTTTATTACCTATCGAAAAGATAGCGTATTTTATGAAACTTGTCAGATGGGAACAGCTTGCAGCGCAAGGTGTCCCCAGATGGCAAGTCCACAAAAGGGTAG
>OLGI01001880.1_pt1 | contig 16942 bp, 13 predicted proteins | sample 1605221 | NCBI WGS metagenome assembly OLGI01 (sample SAMEA3888915, study PRJEB22519) | human gut metagenome | biome: human gut; feature: human-associated habitat; material: faeces | place: Denmark | collected 2010 | reverse complement strand
GGACAGGTCGGATGTCGGAACCATGTGGCCGTCATGCCCAGCGTGACCTGTGCCGGAGACGTGGCCTCTGCCATCGTGCGGCAGGTAGCCGGGACAGTGGGCTATTTCCACCACCAAGGCTGCTGCCAGCTTCCGCCTGACCTCGACCGTGTCACCGAAACGCTCATCTCGCTGGGCAAAAGCCCCAATGTGGCAGCGGTCTTGGTGGTGAGCCTCGGCTGCGAGGGCACCGACCACGAGCGGCTGACCGCTGAGATTCGCAAAACGGGGAAACCCGTCCGCATCATCCGCATTCAGGAACTGGGCGGTGTCAGCGCCGCCATCAAGGCCGGTATCGATGCTGCGCAGGAGCTGGTAATGCTCGTCAGCGGCATCCAGCGCCAGCCTGTCAGCATCGACCACATCACCATGGCCATCAAATGCGGCGCTTCGGACACCACCTCCGGCATGGCCTCCAACTGCGTCGTGGGCTATGTGGCCGACAAGCTGGTGGACCTCGGTGCGACGGTCGTGTTCGGCGAGACGACGGAGTTTCTGGGCGGCGAGCATCTGCTGGCCCGCCGTGCGGTCAATCCGGAAGTAAGCGACAAAATTTATGAGATCGTAAACCGGATGGAAGCGCGTGCCCGAAGTCTCGGCTGCGATATGCGCAAGGGCCAGCCCACCCCGGGCAACATCGAGGGCGGTCTGTCCTCCATCGAGGAAAAAAGCCTTGGTGCCATCGTAAAAAGCGGCACCCGTCCCATTCAGGGCGTCATGGAGTACCCCGAGACCATCGGCCAGCGCAAGGGACTCTGGATCAAGGACACGCCGGGCCGCGAGCCAGAGATCTTGACCGGCATGGCCGCCACCGGTGCACAGTTTATGATATTCTCCACCGGCCGCGGCGCGCCGCAGGGCTTTCCTACCATGCCCGTCCTGAAAGTGTGCGGCAACCCCAACACCTACGAGCGGATGTCGCACGATATGGACATCAACGCCGGCCGTATCATCACCGGCGAAAAGAGCATCGAGGAGGTAGGCGAGGAGGCCTTTTCCGCCATTCTCGACCTGCTCTCCGGCAAGCAGACCAAAAATGAGACCCTCGGCTATCACAGTTCCATCGATATTTACACTCTTGGCCCGGTCATCTGATCCACAACCGCCCAAGAGATCTCCTCCTATTTCTCCTGTTCGGGCATAACACCCGAAAGCAGCGGGACCGCTGCAAAATGATAAATACCCCCAATACTGGGTGTCCAGTATTGGGGGTATTTACTACAAAAATTTTCAGATTTGTCGCATTTTCCGGCCTATTTTCAGCATATAACCATAGAAAAGCCCACGATTTACGCCGCGTTTTCAACGGTCAATCGTGGGTTTTTCTTTGGTGCGCTCGAGGGAATTCGAATCCATGGCCCTCTGATTAAAAGAGCCCACCGGGCAGAACACTCTGATTTTAGAAGTTTCGAGTTTACGTCATTTTTGTGCAAAGCATCGTGATTTTTCACTGTGTAATTTCTGCACCCTTTGTCGTATTTTGCAAGTCAGAGTACCCATTGCATCCCTTGAAACCGTGCAAAAACAGTGCAGAAACCGTGCACTTACTCTGGGACAAATGAAAAATGATGATTTTTGATCCATGACTTGGTGGCGATTTGAGTGACCACAAAGGTATATTTGATATATAGGAAGAAGAATGCCCACTCGTCTGAGGAGTTCTCAGGGGAGTGGGCAGTTCTGTATAATGGCATTTTGTATATGTCACTTGCCACTTTTAGCATGGAGGTTGCCATTTTTTGAGATGAAGTTGACTCTTTTAGCATAAAGGTTGCCATTTGGGGAAAGAAGTTTCTGCTTTTTTATATGGCAAGTTTCCGCACTTTCCGCATTACTTTCCACACTTTCCGTACTCCATGAGATATGAACACCTGCTAAACTTTTTCAGAGGTTGCTACTTTTTTGAGGTATGGTTGCTAAACCTTGCGCAAAGGATGCTACATCTTAGTCCAAGGTCGCTAAACATAGCGCACAGAAAATCCCGCAATAATATAATTAAACTTATGATAATTCGGATTATATTATTTCTTGTAAACTGCATCTTCCTGAATCAGAATCAGGTTGGAATTCTCCGCTGCCATTTCCACCAGTCGATCTGTAAAGCCGCTCTTGGAGAACAGCCCGTACACAATTTCGTAGCCCTTAAAGGCCACTGTAAGTTCTTTGGACTGCCCCTTTTCCTGCAAGGCAGCGTAGACCGCCACATCCACAGGTTTCGCATGGTACTTGCACTCACCGAGGAACAGCCGCTTATGCTGATGGTCCACCGCTGCAACATCGATCTCTGTGTCTCCCTCGTTGTCGTTGCGCCAGTAAGAACCAATGCGTGAGGGTGCAAAGCCGATCTGCCCCTTTCGGCACAGCTCCGCAAAGATGTTCCGGCAGATGCTCTCATAAGCGAAAGCCACAAATTTTTGCTTAAAGTCTTTGCCCATCTCGTCCAGCACGATCTGTTGGTTGTCTAGTTCCAACTCCCCCTTGAACGGGTACACATAGCGGAACCAGAAGCGGATGAAGTTGTCCGAAACATAGTACAGGCTCTTCCGGGAACGCTCTGGATTCTTTTCGGTGATGGGAACGTTCTTGATAACAAAACCAAGGTCGATCAGTGTTTTCAGGTACGGCGTAATAGCTGACGTGTCCTGCTCCATCGTCATACCGATCTTGTTCAGCTTGTGGTTGCCGTCCGAAATCGCTTTTAGCACGGAGAAATAGTTGATTGGCGTCTGCACTTCCTCGTTGAGCAAGAAATCCGGTTCTTCATACAAAAAGCCATTTTTCGACAGTACCACACGCCGAATCTGCTCCACCAGCGGCTCGTCCGTCTGGAAAAACTCCATATATTTCGGTACGCCGCCCGTGATGGCATACTGCTCCACAGCCTGCTCAAACGACAGGTTCTGTGCCGCATACACATCCGTGAATTGCAAAGGCATCAGCCGAATCTGCGCCGTTCTGCGGCCATAGAGCGGACTGTCGTAGGCAAGTGCGTGTTTTTTCATCATGCTGATGAGGGAACCGCAGAGAATCAGCATCACGTTATGGTCTTTCAGCACTTCATCCCATGCGTTTTGCAAGATGGACGGGAAATCCGGGTTCGTCTTGACCAGATACGGAAATTCATCAATGACAAGCACCTTTTTCTCGTCCGAGTGGTCGTTTGCTACCACTTGGAATAAATCCAGCCAGTCGGTGAATGTGACCTTGCTGAGCATGGGATTCTTCGTTGTACGGGAAAGCACTCCGGCAAACCGCTTCATGCTCTGGGCTTCGCTCTCTGTGGTTGCCAGAAAGTAGAATGCGCGTTTGTCCTTGATAAACTCTTTAATCAGCGTTGTTTTTCCAACACGCCGCCTGCCGTAAATCACCACAAAACCGCTGCCACGCTCTAATTCTGCATTTAGCGTTGCCAGTTCGGATGTTCTGCCGATGAAGTCCATACCGTTCACCTCTTGCTTAATATAATTTGAATTATGATAATATCGATTATATTATAGCTGTTCTGCGCAAAACCGTCAATAGGACGAAACATCGAATTTTCAACAACTTGGACACTACTTATTTATTCTGCATCAGTTTTTTTCAACTTTGTAAGCTCTTTCGTAATTCGGTTGGTCATTTCATATTGTTCTTCAGTTGTATAAATATAAGAGATTCGAATGACCATTGTGCCAACAATTGCATAGGAGCCAGTATACAAAATCGTATTATCAAAACCGTGCAGGTACTCACAACGAGCTTCAGCATCCTCCAGTGTGCCATATACCTCGATTGCACCACCTCCGTCTGTTCCTTTGGATACAGGAGAGTCTCCATCCACATTGATGCCCGTAGATGTAAAATAAATGCAAGCAGTATAGCCGCCATCTTCCTTGTTCAGTAACCCGTTTGGATCATTGTCCGGTGTTACAGCCTGAATTTCCAGAATGTCATCAACATTTTGCAGCCGTTCCGCAACCCACGCTTCAGATGGAACAGTAATTTGTTCCAGGATACGAATATTCTCCGTCAGGTAATCGGAAAGATCCGCAATCGTCCGAATATCCATCTGCGTCTTTTTTGCCGAATTTCCATTAGAAAAGGAACGAATAACCGAGGACAAAGTAGTGTCCACCGAACTCAATTTGTCAGCTGCGATCGGAAAGCCATCGAGATTGTCAATGGAAGTGGTCTTAAGCAAAAAATTGTATGTATCGGCATTCACATTATATCCAACGATGGCTTCGTTATAGGCAATGGAAGCTTTCTGCAAAGGAAATATTTCCCGCATAAGGATCACTCCTGCTCCAAGCAAAATCATAGTCAGAATGCTCACTACAATCCACGTGATTGGCAAGGTATTCTTTGGGGTAGTTTTCGTGTCCTGCATTATCTTACGAGCTCCGTTAATCTTTGAGTGATTTTTTCGGTTGAATGCTGTTTGATCAGACCTTCTTTGGCATATGACGCAATATATAAAATCTTGTTTTTCAAAAGTATTGCAGCAACACCTTCATTCAGACTGGTTGGTGACGCCGCGATTGCAACGACAGCATACTGCGTTTCCGCATCAATCTCAATAACACGTCCGTTTTCCGCAAGAAGGCGGCATAACTTCAAGAAAGGAAGGTCATTAACAGCAACTGTTGAGAATCGCACTTTCGTCTTTTCTACATTCGGAAATTTGGCAAGCACACTGAGTAAAAATGTATCTTCCTGCATACGAACCTTCTCTCTTTCAATGAATATATACAATTTCCTGCAATGATGTTTTCATCTCAGTGCGAACATCATCTTCTGTAGGAAGGGCAATTTTTGCACGAGTTTGGACTTCTTCCTCAAAAAGAGGTTCCATTAAATTTACGGCAAAAGCTTCACGGTCTTCACTGGAGTACATTTCTTTCAAAGTGTCACCTGACAAGGAATTTTGAAGCTTTTCTGTAATTGCTTTTCCTTCCGCTTCACTGATGAGATAATCGTTGCTCAGTGCCTGAAACTGCTCTGAAATAATATCATACATCTGCTGTGCATCGCCTGCATAAATTTTGCTGAGAAGTGCATTGCTCACATAACTGGAAGCTGCCCCACCAGCCATGCCACCAACAAAGGTCCCGACCGCTGTTCCTACACCAGGCAAAAGTGTTGAACCAACTGCACCACCAGCAATGCCGCCAGCTGTTGTTCCCGCTACAGATGCGACAGTAACAACCAAATTTTTCAAAAGCTGTTCTTTAGAAATTCGTCCATGGAACAAATCCATGATGTCACCCACAGACAAGGCAACGACGATAACACCCGATGTGATAATCTGGTTCTGAAGAATATTGGCCACATGGGCTGTAATTTGGCTTGCTGTAAGAGCAGACGTGTTTTCACCAAATGCATTCAGAATAGCGGTGGAAACACCGTTACCCAGCGATTTCGCAATAGCCTCTGTCGTAGGCTGAAGTGCAGTTTTAAGCCCAGTTTTTGCAAGCTGACTTGAAATCACATAAGTTGCAAAGACGAAGCCGCCTCTCTTAAGGCCATTCAGTGCAGCATTTTTCGTGGCATCTTGAAAGCTTTCGCCATTCATTTTGCAAGAAATAAAATCAAGTGCAAAACTGATGCCAAATGAACTCGCTGCAGTGATCACACCGTTTGTGGCATCATATTTCAAGGAGTCAATATTTCCCGCTTTGACAATGTTTTGGGCTTGTTTATAAGTATACTTTCCTTGCCTTACAAAATTCACAGCTTCGGAAGGATCCGAAACACCCGGAACTTTCCCCTCGCTGATTTTCTTTTGCATCAAGCGGAGCGCTTCTTCGTATTGGTCGTAAGGAACTTCCAGCCACATTGCTGTTCCGTCAGAAGTAAGATATCGATATTCTCCTGTAACACTGTCAAATGCAGCGTTCACAGAACCACTGGCAGTGGAATAATATTTATCTTGAATATAGGTAGTCGTTCCATCTCGGTTAAAAATTTTACGGTCTGCACCATTTTTAGCGTTGTTATCTCCTATAATGGCTGCCTTTTCTCCATGCAGAACATCCGAGAGATTATTTGCACGTTCTGCCGCAAATCCATGCCCCTGTGCAGCGGTAAACTTTCGTTCCGCATATGTCTTTTCAATCGTCTGCAAGGCTCCTTGCAAATAACCACCCAGTTCACCGATAGCAGACCTTTCATTTTTACTCGCATATCCATGCAAAGCAGAAAAAGGTAAGGACCCGATCATTAGACAGACGCAAAGCAGCATTGCTGTGAAACATTGCGATATAGATCTTTCCATTATACTTCATACTTCACCCCGTGGCTTTTTAAAATCCTCCAATTTGAATTGTCTGATCTGCATAGCGCCATTTTTCTGAAAACCTTTGATAAGTCTAATATAACAGTCACAAAATGATTCGACAATTCAAAATGAGAAGAGTCTCAGAAAAAAGCGATATTATATAAGCACATTCCATTCCCAGTACAACTATAGCAAGCAGGGCGGCTGTATATACAGCCGCTATTTTGCGTTGCAAAATGCTTGTTGGGAAATCCCAAGCCCTTGAGCTATACCCATTGACTGCACGCTACGCGTTTTGAAAAACGCTCTTTTACACTCGTATACTGTGTGTTCACAATTCAAACTGCGCATTTTTGTCTAACAGTTTTTTACGTTGCTGCCAATCTGGCATGAGTGTTGTCAGGATCGCATAAAAATCCTTCGAGTGGTTTGGGTATAGAAAATGACAAAACTCGTGCAATACTACATATTCAATGCAACTGACGGGCATTTCGAGCAAGTGCCGGTTCAATGTAATGATAGCTTTCTGTGGAAGACAAGATCCCCAGCGAGTATCCATCGATCGAATATGGATTCGTGGAAATGGCACATCATATTTTCGAAATATCGGATAAAGTTGATCCACTGTCTGCTGAAATATTTCGCGGCACACCTTATTCAGATAACGGTCAACAAGACGTTGTTTTTGCTCCTGATTTTCTGTATCTTTTACAGTAAGATAGAGATAGACGCCATCGGAACGTATATCGTCCTTTTTTCCTTGCTCTACCCGCAGACGCAGACTGCGCCCCAACACGGAAAAACTTTCCCCACTGACATAATGCCGGGGCTGCGGTGCGTACTGTCGGAATTCTCGAAATTGCTGCTGTGCCTCAGCAATGTAACGGCTGCGTCGTTTCACAAATTGAGTAACAACGCTTTCCGAGACATCTTTCGGAGCAGAAACATAAACAGAGGCATCTGTCCGAATCCGAAGATTGATATTGCGTACGTTCTTTCGTTCTAGCTGATAGCAGATACAACCATGCTCCGTCTCAACTTCACAAAACTGTATCATGCAAACCTCCGCAACGCAACTGTTTTAACATTCTCAATAATCATGTCGATCACATCAAAAGAAAGTACCAGGCCCTTTTCTTTTTGATAGCGGTAAAACAGATCATCAATATCCTGTGAGATTCGATCATGAATCGTCAGGTTATGGGTCCAGTCCACCTGGCTATGCTTTTCGATGATTGTCGTAATATCCAGTGCCATCTCGGCGGCAAAATCAGGCTCCACTGACAATTTTTCATTGGAGAAAATCGCGGTCAGTACACCATAGAACGCCTGTGCATGGACATTGGCTCGGATACGATCCGGGTATGCGATAGCGCTTTTTCCCGTGCGGTAATCCTCCAGAATATCCCGCATCTTGGCCAGATATTCCGCCTCCGTTATCGTCCGGGCCTTATACAGCTCCAGCGCTTCCTTGATGCGCTTGGAAAAATTTTCATAGTATGCTGGGTTTTCCTGATACTTCGTATTGATACTCTTGGCGAGCCGTGTGCGAATCGCATCAGCTTTGGCACGCAGTGAGCCTAACTCGTTTAATTCCTTTTCAAACGCATCTCTGTCCAGAATGTCTACCGGCTCGGTGATTCGCTTCAGACTCTCTACTGAAAGGTGTACGTCCAGCAGGTTTTGCATCAGAGGTTCGTATTCCCGATTGTCGATTGAATCCCCATAACGAGGTTTCACGCTACGCCGTACCGCAGAGAAAAAGCCGAATGCCTTGATATATTTTTCCCGCTCTTCCACTGCCAGCGCCTCATAGGTTTTTTCGGAATTCAGAACAAGATTCAAGGAGCGACCAAAGTTACACAGCCGTTTGTAAAACTCTTCCCGTTTCGAACTGTCCGCCAAGAAAACCTCTACCGCCTCTGCATCGGTTCCGGCAAGTGTCAGACCGGGAACAGCCGAAAGCAACTCCATCAGTGCAGAATAATCGCTGCGTACCGTTCCAATCGCAGAGAGCACGTCCACCACAACGCCTTTCAGATCATGCCCATCAAAGTTTTCCAGCCCGGCACCACTGTAAAGCTCCATTGCCTCATCCAATTTTTTGATCAGGCCCCGATAATCCACGATCATTCCATAGCTTTTTCCCTCGCACAGGCGGTTTGTGCGGGCAATGGCCTGAAGCAAACCGTGCTCCTTAAGTTCTTTGTCCAAGTAAAGCACTTGGCAGAGCGGCTCATCAAAGCCGGTAAGCCATTTGCTGCACACGATCACAAGATCCAGTTCTCCGGCATGATACTGTGCCTTGATTGCTTCTTCATAATCATCGGCACTGCCATAGCGCTGCATCATCCGGTTCCAGTAGGCAACTACCTTGTCGTCTACTCCTTCATCTGCATCATCCACGCTCTCGCGCAGATCCGGGGCTGAGATCACAACAGCGCAGTTCAGATCGCCAAATTGCTCAAAGCATTCCAGATACCGAACGGCATCCCGCTTGTAATTGGTGGCGACCATTCCCTTGAAGCCTGTATTTTTATAGGTTCGGCAAAAGTCCTCATTGATGTCCAAAGCGATCCGTTTGATGCGTGCATCCGTAGAGGTCAGCCGTCGGATGCTACTCCATTTCCGGGCGAGATCATCCCGCTGTAATTCCGTCAGGCGTTTTGTTGTTTGCTGAAACCATAGGTCGATGTTCTTTTCGTCAACTTTCTGCTCCACAAAGCGGCCTTCATAGATCAGTGGAACAATTGCACCATCGGCTACACCGTCCTGAATCGTATACTTGTGAATCAGTCCGCCAAACTTTTTCAAGGTGTTCTTCTCGCTCTTCATCAAGGGCGTTCCCGTAAAGCCGATATAGCAGGCGTTCGGAAAAACCGTCCGCATTTTATGTGACATTTTGCCGTAATTGGAGCGGTGGCTTTCGTCCACAAGAACAAAGATGTCCCGAGATTTGTTGCAACCGTCCAGCCGCTCGGCAGTGCTGAATTTGTTGATGATGCTGGTGACGATGTCCACCCGCTCATCCGTAACCAATCCCAGCAGATGCCGCCCGTTGGTAGCACGCGCAGGGCGAAGCCGCGTGTGCGCGAATGTCGCCGTGATTTGCTTATCCAGCTCTTTTCGGTCGGTGACGATCACTACACGTGGATGGTCTGCCTGCAGCTCCAGCAGCAAATATTTCGCCACCATCACCATGGTCAGACTTTTTCCGCTGCCCTGTGTATGCCAGATCACACCGCCGCACCGGTTTCCTTTTTCATCATGCTGTTTGACTGTGTGCAGAATTTCCTTCACCGCAAAATATTGCTGATATCGGCAGATCTTTTTCACATTGTAGTCAAACAGCACGAAATACTTTGTCAGTTCCAACAAACGGACCGGTGTAAACAGGGAAACAATATCTTTATCCTGCACCGTTAGTGTCCGATTCGGGATCAGCTGAGCCATTTTCCGGTTCAGGAAATCTGCATCTTGCTCTTTCCAGATGCTCCAGAATTTTTTCGGTGTTCCCGTTGTTGCATAGCGTACCTCGTTTTTATTGGTCGCCATTACGATCTGCGCAAACGCATAAAGCTGGGGGATATATTGAGGCTGCTGGTTACGGCAGGTTTGCTCAATGGCCTGTTCCACCGGGATATCCGGAGCCTTGCACTCAATCACCGCAAACGGAATTCCATTGACAAACAGCACGATGTCCGGGCGGGCATCATGCTGTCCATCGGCGCTTTCCACCGCAAATTCTTCCGTGACATGGTAAAGGTTCTGCGTCGGATCCTCCCAGTCAATGTACTTCAAGTTGAAGTTCAGCAGCCTTCCTTCGCCTACAGTTTCGGGATAGCTTTTGCCCAGCATAAGCGCATCATAGATTTTCTCGCTGGTGCGCACAAGACCGTCCGTCAGCGGTATTTCCAGATCATCCATGGCGTGCTCAATGTTGACTGCAGAAAATTCATTTTCCACACCGCCGTAGGTATAGCGGTTCAGTTTCCGCAGCTGACCGCGCAGCACATCCCGCAACAGCACCCGGTAGCCACTTCCGCGCTGCTGACGGCATTCTTCCGGGGAGAGATATGTATACCCCATGGCCTGCAGCAGTTCCAGCGCAGGCTTTTTGCTGATGTTGGCTTCGGAGTAAATGGATTTATCGAGGTTCATGGTGACCTCCTTCAGATTTTAAATTTGCTGTTCAATCCCAATTCATCAACAAGTGCGTTAATTGCATTTTCGGTTTTATTCTGTATTTTTTCATAATCTTTGATTTTGATCCGAAACCACGAAGTTGCAGGAATCACTTCTGAGGTTAGATCAAATTTCAATTGCGTAATCAGGAGCGCATATGCAGCCAATGGACGTGTTCCATCATCCACTCCCGCCTGTGACGATTGGCGCTCTTTTTCATACGCACATTCCTGAACAACAATTGCTAATTTTACGGCGTCAGCACTGCCATAAGCAATAATTTTAGATAATATTTTTTCATGTGCATCTATAGATTGCTTCGTGATAGTTCTGCTTTTGTTGTGAAGCAACTCATTCATAAATTGACACACATCGTACGGAAGCGTTTCCATAAGCTCGGTAGTGTGCATCACCTTGTCTTTCTTCAATTCATCCTGCACACTCTTTTTATTCATGAAATAAGTAACAATAAAACCTAATATTGTAATTGACACTGTTACAATCGTATCAAAATGCAACCTTCCAAATTCTAAAATTCCTTGCATTTTAGCATCTCCAAACAATTAACGGCGCCTCTATGGACGACATCAACTCAATCGGATTCCTTGCCTGCTCAATTGTTGCCTTTATAATTTCTTTTTGTATCTCTGTAAGGGGACGATTTGTTCGGTCAACAATTTGCTTGCATAGTTCTTTGTATGTTTTTTCCTCTAATGTCATATTCGTACGCTCACTTTCCCGGTCAGCAGCAACTGCATCAGTGCTTTTTTCTTTTGCTTCTCAGCCTCAATAGACTTATGGAGCAGGTCAATTTCGTGGTCAGTCAGTTCGAATACTTTTGCAATTCTTGATTGTGTGGCTTCATCCATAGGAAAGAAAATTTTATTTTCTAAAAAAGCACTGTTGGAAATTGCAATTGTGTTTTTAGCACCTTTTTGCACAATGGGAGTTAAATAGTTCTTTGTATTAATGGTACTTTCAAAATAAATGTTCAGCAAATAGCCTGTGCTAAACGATATCGGTTTATAAATTCCGTATAATGGGGAAATTGCCACATTTTCGCGCATACGGTTTTGCTTAATAATCCCAAGAGAAAAATCTCCTGTTGGGCTTTTTGTGTAAATAATATCACCATAGTGCGCTACTCCGTAATTTGACGTATCTGCGGCTGCATAGCTTCTTCCAAGATGTTCGATTTGATCCACAACACCTTTTGAAACCGCTACTGAACAAATTCTGTGATTCTGCTCTGCATTTTTTTCATTTCGTTCAATAAGCAGTTCCTTCAATTTTACTGACGTCCATTCTCCATTAACGTCTGGCAACCGGAGTTTCCCGGTCAGCAACTGCTGCATCAGATATTTTTTCTGCTGCTGTTTTTGGACGAGAAGTTTTTCTTTCAGCTCGATCACTTTGTCCTGTGTGGAGAGGATGGCAGCGATTTTTTGCTGCTCGGGAAGGGGCGGCAAAAACACCATCTGGCTCAAAACCGTTTTGGTATTTATAACCGGAACCAATCCAGAGTTGCACCACTTTGCAAGAGGTATTCCTTGAAGATAATAATATAAAAACTCATACCAACATTTTGAAGTGTCTGTTACAGTTAATACAAGCACATTATCATCTACCACGCCATCCTGAGCCAATATTTTTTTGTTGTTATTAAAAAGTGCTGCGCCAACTCGTGGAAAAACAATACTTCCCTTTGGAAAAGGAAGAGCACCAATTTCTTCCATTGTAATGTCACTAATTGTGTTGATAGCATTCGTTAAGTATTTTGAGTTCGGGTTGAGGCCTATATCCGCAACTTTAAAATAGTTCCACTTCAAATTTTTCTTTCCCTGATATAACCTCGAAAATGTAAATCCTTGACTTACAGTTGCAATATCTTTCAAACAATATTTTTCAAATCGCTTTATTTTTCGTACACCTTCAGCTTTTCCATTATCTAACACCCTACGTTTCACCTCTCTTCAAAAACTCACAATTCTGTATTATTTTCAGCAGCCATCTTTATTCTTTTATTTCAAAGCTCTTAAATATGGGCTTCATTTTATTACATTCCTTCCAAAATGGAATGCACATTTCTTCCATAAATCCAGCAATTGGTGTCGCATCGATTGCTTTGGCTAAAGCATCACCGGTTTTAGTATAAACCGCACAACCAACAGGAAGGCCATTGGGCGGACTCAGATCAATCTTTTTTCCATAATAATTCGCAGTGGTGGACATTGTAGAAGATACTACATATCCTTCAAAAAAATCTCCCAAATTGGCTGCAACAAGACCAAGTGCTTGAAGATTCATAATTGAATCGAAAGTAATATTCCATTGTTCGTAATAAGAAAGTTTGTTATAAACTACAACAGGGGATATCGCATCACCCAGTTCAACAGACACACTTTTTAATGCTGTGAATGCCTCAGCATCACTCCTGTCCATCCTCGGAAGAATTTCTAACAGCGCTCTAGGCACACATCCCGGATGGTTACATTCATTCGCCAGAATTTTACCCCATATCAACTGAAATTCTTCTGTCGATACAAGACGAGCTTTATCCATAAACTGTGCCAGCCAGTCATCATCAATATTTTCTGGCTTTGCATCACTTTTCACAGATTGTATTGCAATAGATACAATATTCTCTTGGTTGCAGTACTCCCTAATAATCTTTTTTGAGTTACTGATCAATGCTGCTTTAAGCAGTGGATCCTTGTCGCTGTTTTGAATCTCTCCAATATAAGTGTTTACTGCTGTACGGCTTGGCGTATCACGATTTACACACCACCCCACTGCATGCTCAAGTTTATCCAGTAATGCAGTGACAACCCCACCTAGCGCAGTAGCAACTTCGCCGGCTCCTAAAAAATCCGTCAATGCTCCCATTTTTCCTTCCTCCTGCGAGTTACTTCTTGCAGTTGATAAGCTTTCATCAGCCATATTCTTGCTTTCCTTCCATAAGAAAGTATATCATACGCCAATGTACAATTTAAACAGCAATATTTCAGAATTTTTGTATCATAAATTGTGCGTTGCCTCATTTAAACATTTAGAGCCCCAGCTCATCCAAATACTTTTTCATCTGCTCCTGTACCTGCGCCAGTTCAGCTTCGATATCCGCAATATTTTTCTTCACCGCCTGAATATCTACCGGGTCTTCCTCTTCAAAAGTATCCACATAACGGGGAATGTTCAGATTGTAGTCGTTCTCCCGGATTTCATCCAGCGTCGCACGATAGCTGTATTTTGGCACGGTTTCACGCTTTTTATAGGCATCCACAATTTTCTGGATGTCCGTGTCTCGCAGAAGGTTCTGGTTTTTGCCCTTTTCGAAGTTGCCCTCTGCGGAAGCGTCGATGAACAGAACATTATCGACACCTCGGCTAATGCGATCCTTGCGGAACACCAGAATGCAGGCCGGAATACCCGTGCCATAAAACAGGTTGGCAGGCAGACCGATCACAGCATCCAGAAGGTTGTGTTCAACAATCTGGCGGCGAATTTTGCCCTCGCTCGCACCGCGGAACAGTACACCGTGGGGCAGCACGACAGCCATTCGGCCATGACTGCGGTCAAGGCTGTTGAGCATATGCAGAACAAAAGCATAATCACCCTTGGAAGATGGTGGAACGCCCCAATCAAAGCGCCCCCATGGGTCCAGAGAAGCGTTCATTTTTTCCGGCTTTTTCCCCTTGGCATCCAGAACCGTATTGGAAAGGAAGCCGCTGTCCCATTTGTCCAAACTGAATGGCGGGTTTGCCACAATGCACTGGAACAGCATCAGATTATCGTTTTCGATGTTCTGCGGATTGCTCAGGGTATCGCCCTGCCAGATGCGGGCATCGTCTACCTCGTGCAGGAACATATTCATCTTGCACAGAGCCCATGTCTGTGCGTTTAATTCCTGACCGTAAACTGCCACTTTTCCGTCCGGCACGCGCTTGCATGCCTTGAGCAGGAGACCACCGCTGCCGCAGGTCGGGTCATAGATACGGTCATTTTCCTGCGGATCTACCAATGCCGCTGCCAGTTCGGAGACCTTGCTCGGCGTAAAGAACTCTCCGCCTTTCTTGCCGGCGTCCGAAGCAAAGTTGCCGATCATATATTCGTAGGCGTCACCGATAATGTCAGAACCGTCCAGCGCAGAAGAACGCAGGTCAAGTCCGTGGAAGTCTTCCAGCAGGTTGCAGAGGGTCGCATTTTTTGCCTTGATGTCTGTACCAAAGTCCACATTGGAGTTGAAATCGATGGAGCGAAACACGTTCCGAAGCTTGCTGCTGTTATGATCTTCAATAGATGCCAGTGCCGTGTTGATCTTCAGCCCGATTTCGGAATCATGGCGATTTTTATAAAGGTACCCAAACGTAGATGTATCGTCCAGCTTAAAGCGCTCCCGGCTCATGGCACGCTCGACACGGCGTTCATCACCGTCGTATTGCTCCCGGTATTGCTCTCGCTTTTCCTCCGAAACGTCGCTCAGATATTTTACGAACAGCATGGAAAGAATGTAGTCCTTATAACGGGAACTGTCAATTTTACCGCGAAAGCTGTCGCAGGCGTTCCAAAGAACGCGTTCGATTTCCGATTTTGTCGTCATAGTCGTTATCCTTTCCTCTGTGCGTGATTCATTTGTTCCAGCATCGCCTCATAGCAGCTTCGCTTTTCAACTTCCAACTTACGCAGAAGGCGTAGTTCCTGCTGTGCCAGCAAGCGAAGCGCTTCCATCTGGCGTTGTATTTCCGGCGAGGGTGGCTGAAGCTCCAACCGGCAAAAATATCTTGCGTTTACGGAGCTGATCATACTTTTTGTGGTATTTTGATAGATCTGCCTTTTTGCTTTCGGCGTGTTCAGATACCAATAAAGATATCCCGGCATAAGCTCTGTTCCCCGAATGCGAATTACCACAAAATTCGATGTGATCACCAAGTTGCGTGTGGTGTCGTCAATCAAAACTGCTGTGTAGGGGGCAGTCAAGCGCACTACAATGTCATTTGGTTGCGTCAGATAGTCCGTGGACAATGGTTCTTTCGCAAAATACGGCTCCAATTCAGCAGGATCAATCTCACCTTCCGCTTTTACCGCCCGTAGACTAAGCTGGTGGTATCGTATCGCCTGCGGGGAGTCAGCTCTTGCCTGTTTTCGAGAAAGGACAAGTCCGCTACGGATATCTGCAATTTCTCCAAGATTCATTTCACACCTCAGTTGTCACGTGCAATAAAGAACAAAAGCTTTTGAAAAAGAAAGCCAGAGCGGATTTCACTCTGTCATTGGGCTAAGTATACTCTGCTTTGATTATCAATGTCAAGTGCTTTTTACAAATTCGTTTGTCATAATTTAAAATAACATCATTTTGGGCTTATCAAATTTCACCGTTTCCCTGATCTGACCCACATGACACTATAGCATCGTAGAATCAGGTCGGATTTTTATTTTGCATCATTGTGTGGAACAAAACCATTCTGGACGGGCATAACCGCTACAACATCCTGCGGAAGCATTCGTTTATCGAATATGAGATCAAGGAAATGGAGTTTTCCAGCCGTCAGGAAGCTTTAATCTGGATTTGCAATCATCAGCTTGGGCGGCGCAACCTGACACCGGAGCGCAGAAAGTATCTGATCGGAAAGCGGTATGAGACGGAAAAACAGGTCACTCAAACCAATGCCGTCAAGTCTCCGACTGACAGCCTGAAAGCCACAACACTGGTGTACACGGTGGAGGAAATTGCGCAGATGCTGTCCATCAGCCTGCGCTCTGCCTACAATCTGTGCAACAGCACCACCGAATTCCGTGTCCTGCGGGTCGGCGGAAGCATCCGCATCCCGAAAGACAGTTTCGATGCGTGGCTCCGGGCAGCTTGAAAAAGGAGATAACGTATGGCATATATTACGAAACGCGGCAGCTCCTATGGTGTCCGCTATACTTACCAAGACGAGCAGGGTAAAAACTGCAACAAATGGGAAAGTTTTCCCACGAAAGAGGAGGCAACAAATCGCAAAAAACAAATCGAACACGAACTTGCAAACGGAACGTTTCTGATTCCGTCCACCATCACCGTCAAAGAGTTTTTGATGGAGTGGCTTCCCAAGCAGTGCAACAAGCACAAGTGGGCACCGCAGACCTATCAATCCAATCTGGGAACGGTCCAGAACCTCATTATTCCGTACATCGGCGATATGCAGATGCAAAAGCTCAAGCCTTACCATCTGGAAGACCTGTATGCTACCCTTGGCAAAACGCCCTGCGGCCAGTATTATGAGGGCAAAAAGCAGGTGCTTTCGGAAAAACAGCAGCAGCGGTTTCTCTCCGGCACGACCATCCACGAGGTACACCGCCTGCTGCGGACAGCGTTCCAGTATGCGGTGGAGTGGGGCATCCTCATCAAAAGCCCCGTTCCGGTGGACAGCCCTAAAAAGTCGATTCAGGAGCGCGCCATCTGGGATGCGGACGAGATGTGGG
>OLGI01001870.1_pt1 | contig 17004 bp, 17 predicted proteins | sample 1605221 | NCBI WGS metagenome assembly OLGI01 (sample SAMEA3888915, study PRJEB22519) | human gut metagenome | biome: human gut; feature: human-associated habitat; material: faeces | place: Denmark | collected 2010 | reverse complement strand
AGGCGTAGCACGGACGATATTTTCAATCTGGCACATACCTACCGGCTGGAATGTACGCAGAGACTGGTCAAGGATTATGCGGGCTTCGAACGGCTTCTGTCCATGAAGGCTCCCCAGAAGGAGATAAAAACGAAGAAGGCCCCTGAAAGAAAGAGGTAGGACGGATTAAAGATGTAACGTATATGAGGCAGGAAAACTGGAGCGTCCGCAAACTACGGAAATTGCTGGACAACAAGATCGCAGCCGTCGAGAATGTCATGCGCGAGGGGTTGGAGTCCGCCTCTACGGACTACTGCCGTTTCTTTGAGTGGAAAGCCGCGTACCTGTACAAGGGGGAGCTACTGCGCGGGCATTACCGCCTGTTACGTAATAAAGTCAGCAGGACGGATGACGTGGAGGACCTGAGGAGGTATTTCGGGGATATCGCCATGTACCACAGGGAAAGGCTGGCGGGCGGAACGCCGGCGGGAAGCGGCACCCACCCGATGGCGGACACCTGCCGCGCGCTGTCGCTGGAATGCTCGCGGCAGGTGCTGAAAGATTGCGTGGAGTTCTCGCATATCCTTTCCCTCGGACAGCCGGAAAAGGAGGTGAAAAAGGAAAACAGACAACCCGTAAAACATAGGACGAACGGATTAAAACGATAAGGTATGGAAAGACAGAACCCAGGCATGGTCCGGTTTATGGACCGGCTGAATGAGAAAATGGAGCTCCTGGACGAAAAGATCCAGAACAAGGCGGCAAAAGCCGGTGAGGATTACCTCTCCTTTTTCGAGTCACACGCGGAAGAGGCGTACAAGGAGTATTACCTGTACAAATGTTTCAGGGACTTGAGAAAGAAGGCAAGGGAATCGGGCAGTCCGGAAAAAGTGTTGGAGTATCTGAAAAAGAGGCAGAATGTCTGCCTGGACACGTTGCTCAGGCAGGACATCGCCGCCCGCAGTACAAGCCCGATGGCGAACATGGCGCACACGCTGCGGCTCGAATGCGTCCAGCAGCTCGTGGAGGATTACGGGCATTTCATCCGGATGCTTACCGACACGCTACGGCAGCAGGAGACGCGGCGGGATACCCGGACACTCAGGGAAAAGGAAAACCGGAGGGGGCCAAAGCTATAGCCTTCCCGTCCCCGGATGAGTACGGGAATAAAGAAAAATAAAGTTAAGTCATGGATAATAAGAGTTATATCATTATGAAAGATCAGGATGGACGCTTTACTTTGTGAAATAAAAACAACTGGATATGAGGATTGTGGAGCATAGCGTAAAACGTTGGGAGTCTTACCCGGGAGCAGACACGGAAACCTGCCTGTGGGAAGCCCGCGTGGAGCACGAAGGCGAATATTACGAGGTGCAGGTGGAAGCAAGGGAGGTCGGCGGTGACAAGATGTATTATATGGGGTATATCAAGAACACCCGGTGTATAAAAGCGTATTTCAGTGACGGCTGGCTGGGCTTCGGCTTTTCCAATATACATGGCACGTGCAAGTATATCCTGAAGTCAATGCGGAAAGTGATCCGGGGGGACTACAGCTCCATCAGGGGAGCGGGCCATTCGGTAGACATGCCTTGATAAATAAACCAGGTCCGGGACGGAGATTTCAAGGGTGTTCTCCCAAATAACGGGGAACAGCCCTTTTTTTGTTGCCGCCAGCGGCGAAAGGCTAAAAGAGAGACAGGCTGCTGAAGAGGCGGTGGATGAACAGACGGCCCTTCTCGGTCCACACCGTATGCATGGCCGTACCGGTTTCCCCGCAGCGGCCCTGCCAGCTGTGCGTATGGGTCCGTGTGTATCCTTCCTTCTGATAACGTGCGGTAAGCAGCCAGGTTCCGCCAAGGCGGAACTGGATACCGAGAGCCTTCAGCCTCCGGTTCAGCTCCCTGCCGCTCATGCCCAGCTCCTTGGCGATCTGCGTGACCGTGTAAGTGCTTGGAGAGTGGAGCACCTCGTCGAAATAACGTACTTTCGGGGCCTGCAGGCTCAATTTAAGGGCGTTCAGCGCGTTTTCTTTCTCCAGCCCGGATATGTACCGGTCGCGCTCTTTCAGCTTGGCCTCCGCCAGTTGCAGGGTCCGCGAGAGCAGTTCCGCGTCCGTTTCCCCCTCTTTTTCCAGCAGGTAGCCGCCCTCCTTGAGCGTGCGGGGGACCAGCTCGTCGAAGATCCAGCTTTCGAACCTCTCGGCCGAGGGCAGGCGGCTACAGGCCATCAGGCGGTACAGGTTCCCCTCGTCGATGAACTTCACTTTCTGCCGGCCGCCTGCCGTCAGGAGGTCGTGGACGCGTACCCCCTTCGGCCTGCAATGCCGGTTGACGGCATCCTTGGGATTGGCGTACCCCAATGCCGAGGCCACGTCCCTGGCGCAAAACCAGACCCTGCCTCCGGCTTCCACGGTCCGGACCTTGCCGAACTCGGGATGTTCTGTTATGACTAACGTGCGCATGTCGTTTACTGTTTATAGGTTGATTCTATCGCTTTGAATATCTCATGGATTACCTGGGGGACGATGGCGTTCCCGTATCCCTTGACGGACTGCTGCCGCCAGGAAGAAAAGGTAATACCGTCCAGCTCGTGGGGAACCCCATCATCTCGGCCACAAACAGGGGATTGAGTTGGAAACTCCTCCCAATTTGGGCAAAGAAATCGGGAAGGCCTCCCTGCCGCGGGTTCTTCCCCTTCCTCCCAATGTGCTCCAAGGTCGGGAGCAGCCCGTGGAAATCCAGGAAGTCCGTCAGGCCGTTGGGGTTCTTTTCACCGTCCTCTGCCTCGTGCATGGACGTGCGCCCCTGACGTTTCCAGTGTTCCACCCGTTGCCAGTGGTGTATCTCCGTCGCTGTCGGGGTGAGCAGCAGCATCTCGCGGATGATCTCCGGAAGGCCTTTCTGTTGGCTGCCGGGTCCCCTTACCTTGAAGTCCGAGGCTATCGGCGTGGGCAACAAACCAGACACGGTCCCTTCTGTGCGGGGCACCGACGGCACAAGCCGGAATAAGCAGCGGCTGGACGGTATATCCTTCACGCTCAAGATCACGGCAGATGGTCTCGACGACGTATTCCTCCCGCTTACGGTATACAGGCTGATCCTCTCCGAACAGAGAGGGCTGACATCCCACGTGAGCCGCCTTGCCGGGCTGTACCACCTGGAGGATGCCACCAACGTTCTCACCAACGATCCAACCGGGCCGGATCTCGTGAATGGCACGGAGCATGTGAGGCCAGAGGTAACGGCTGTCCTCCGCGCCCTTTCGCCGGCCGGCGACGGAAAAGGGCTGGCAGGGGAAACCTCCTGTGAGGATGTCGATCCGTCCCCTTCATCCCCGAAAATCCGTAGTTGTAATATCCGTATAACTTTCTGCATGGCTGAACCAGTAATTTAAAATTCGGTTACAAAACTCATCTATCTCACAATGGAAGGCGTTACGCCATCCCATTCATTCGGCGGCAAGATCCGCCGCACCAAACCCGCTGAACAGCGAGGCATGTACCAACTGTCTCATATTGAATCCTATTAATCGGTTAATGAATCCGTTACATTCCCGGTTTCCTTTTTCACCGGAATGGTTATCACCATTTCGTCGATCTTGCGGTATATCTTTCCCATCTCCAGCATGTTCTTCAACCGCAGGATGTCCGTGATCTCGTAGACGGTTATGCCGTTCTGCACGCTGAAACGGATATACCCCCTCTGACGTTGCGCCTCCACTTCCTCACGGGTCATCTGGAGAAGCTCGCAGATCTCCTCCAGCGTGAAGGTCAGCTGCACTTCCTTGACGGTATGCGCGTAGGTCAGGATACTCAGTATCTGCAGGCATTTACGGTGTGCCTTGACAAGGGCGGCGAACTTGTTCCGCTCGATCATGATGTACTTACTTTGATTTTCCATTTATCTTGCTATTTTTAATTGTTATTGGTTCCTGTTCTTCGAAGGCCTCCGGCAGGACGACCGTGCCATATTCCTCCCGGAGGAACTTGTACACGTCGAATGCCCAGAAGTACACCTTGCCGCTGACCTTGAAGGACGGCAGCTTTCCCGACATGCGCCAGCGTATCAGCGTCCGGTCGCAGACTTTCAACTGGAGACGCATGTCGCGGCTGTCCAGCATCTGCTTGCCATTGAAGTTACTGAGTGCTTCCAGTTCCATTTCCAGACGGGCGATGAGCTTGTTCTGACGCTCGAAGCATCCTTCGATCATCTGCCTGAGCTCCATGATTTCATTCTTGCCTTCTTCCATTTGTCGGTTGTTTTTAGTTCGATACTGTTTTTGTCTTTCTTCGCTTGCAAAGTTTGGGAAAATCAGAAGGCAAACATAGGGTTGACGGATACCGCCAGCCCCATATTTTATCACTAAACCATTATGTATCAATGATGTATTTTTTTGAAGTTTTTTGAGAGGGTAAAAAAACTATTACCGGGAATAAACTATTCGGAGGAGAGGTAATACAGTAAAAAGAGGATATCTTACGGATGGCAATAAAAAAGGAGACCAAGTCCGAAATAGGACCTGATCTCCCTTGAAAATCCCGCATAAAAACTTGCTAAGGTCAAGTAAATTAACTACTTTTGTAGCTGAAGAGTTATTTGAGGTTATGCAGAAAAACGCAAGCAAGCGATGGATTTTCGTCACCTAATCGTTACCTGCCTATTTTCTATGCTCCGATTACCTTTTGACAATCAAAAGGTTAAAGGAAACTACGCTATTTTTAATATTAACCAATAGCCGTATCCATATTGGAAATGGAATCAAGGATTGATACCTTCTCTGGATATTCCACATTTTCCTTACCTACTATCTGTTTTACCAATTCCCTATCACTATAGCGAGGATGAAGACGATACTTCACCTTTCGCCCATGCATTAGTAAGGATTGCAAGCTATTCGAAATACTGACTAATTGTTCTTTTGTCTGAGAGGTAAGAAAATACTTGTAATATGCATAACAGCCTTCATTCACATGTTTCGCACAATTAATTTTCATAGAAGGAGGAAGAGCAATGATGAATTGGGAGGGAGCAGCGTTCATTGAGATAAAAAGATCTCTATAATACGCATCCCACACATAACAACGATCATAGCGAAAATAAGAATCTCTTATATAATACATCTTTTCACCATGCATAACATTAATATGCAATACATTTCTCGTCTCACAATAGGCTGTCAGAATGGAACTAGTGAAAGAATACTCGTTATGGACAACAATTGCTTTCGATTGATACTTAGTAATCATACAGCTGTAACCAGCCACCTTTATAGTTACTTTCAATAAAAAATAGCAGTATAACGGATATCGAAGAAAAACATGTAGCAGAAAACAAATATCCCCAAAAGATAGGCACGAACCTAACAACCATACATCATTAGAGATTCTAAATTCGGAGTTTAGTTCATCAGGCACTATTTCCTCAAATCTCTTAAAATCCCCCAATGCTTCTAAGTTTGAAGAACAAGAAGTATAAAAAAAAGATTTCAACCACAAATAAAAAACACTAAAAGGGATCAGAAAAGCCGCAACGATATTTAATAATACCGTTTTCCAGCATGGCGAAAAGAATGATTGACAACGATATTGTAAATAAGAACGATCGATATCATCGTTGGGGATTGGTAACGACGATAAATAACGATTTTGATTTTCAACAGACAAATCAAATAGGACTTTATCTAGTTTAGAAAATTCGCCCAACAAAAAAATAAGTATTTTATTCATTATTATGTCACATAAATTGTCAAACCACTAACTATTTGTTTAGGCTAGATCCTTTTAATACATATTTGATTAACATATATGTACCAAACAAATAGACTAAAGAGGTAAATCCAAAAAAATATGATAAGAAACAACCAGAAGTACTATTCAACCAACCCAAACACAAGGATGTAAAAAAAACAGAAACTATAACATTTTTAAGAAGATAGTCTTTTTTTCTTGTTTTAAAAACCCAAATCGATATTTTGTATAACACAAATGCGAATATCAAAGATGCTATAAAATAAAATTTACGACCAAACCAATAGACAGCCTCTCCAAAAGAGGTAATAGTCAAATTCACTACTCCATCAATTGCACCTTGCGCATTTCCATAATATAAATAAGTAATATAACGAGGTAAAGAGAACTTCAAAAATTCTACACTATGCCTATCTACATCAAATAAGAAAGAGATAATTCTTTCGCCTAATCCAATTAAAAGGGACATATAGGCTTGAGGATCTCCAGTTGGAAATTTATCCCATACACAAAGAGTCCCCATATTCGACAAAGAAGTAGCCCTATAGATATTATAACTAACTGATTGCGCAAACGACATATTCATCTGAAACATTCCCACAATAACTATAGACAAAGCCCCGAAAAGAACAAAAGTAACTAAATACCTTTTTTTCAAGAATCCGCCACATTGTAAAATTACAGGCAGAAACATCATTACAATATTTGCTTTTCCTCCCGCCATAATTGCGACCAAAATACCACAAATAACAACTATAACATATTGTCTGTTTATTTTTTTAGAATGATCATAAATATAGAAATACAAAACTGTAGAAAGAGACAAGAGAGCTGGCATCCCAAATCTACCTACATAAGTAGTTAATGGCCCCCAAACTCCTATAGAAGACCGTACAATACCTCTATCCACACCGCTAAGAATCATATGACCTTGAAAACTAAACTGAAAAAGCACAAATAAAACAGCTACACAAGCAACTTTTTCGAACAACTTTTCAGGAATATACAAATCACCGTTATTAACTTTTTCCCAAAAATATCCTTTTTGCTTAATTTTCATGTAAGCAAGTAAAAGACCTACATACATAATACAAATATGAATAAGATTTGCATTTTTCAGATGCTCTAAACCATATATCGAATTTTGATCTTCAACCAATATGCCTACAACAGGAAGGAATGTAAACATAAAAATCATTAGAAAGTATATCAAGAATTGCATAATATATTATATAATTTAGTCAAACCGAATTCCATTTTTTATCCAGATTATAAACAAACATACTAACAATCAGCTGAATAAAATACTGTAACCCCTGTGCATAAAAAAAGGAGTTGAGCATATCAAACGAAAAATACAAAAAGGCATAAAATGAAATCAGGAAGAAGAAAGAACTTAAAATCGTCATATAGAACATTACGGTTTGATATTCCCTAATCATCATATGCAACTTGAATAAAACCGAATATAGGCTGAACAACAAAACAAATAAAGAGATGACATATGACTGATAATATGATATATAAACCTCATTAAATATTCCTAATATAAACTTTCCGGTTAGTACTAAGACAACAAATAAGACTACAAACACTAACGCTAAAGCAATGGACACTTTTTTAAATTTATTAAAATACTCCCTATACTCACCTTTCATATTCAACAAAGTCACAATAGGCGTAAACGCTTGGTAAAAATAAGTAGGAAGTACCTGAATTGCATATCTGATAGTCAAAATCACAGATAGTCCTCCAACCAAAGCATAAGAACCACGCTTAGCAATTTCCGCTTGTGCAAACCAGAGAAGAGGAGCCTCTACAAACGACATCAAGAAAACAGGAATAATTATTTTCTTTAAGCAGGCTTTCTGACTCGTTAGTTCCTCTACTTTCACTAAATAATGAACACTCTTATTATATTTAGAAACCACCAATAACCCTATTACCGAAAAGAATAAATAATATATGAGTAAAGCATAGATTGCCCCATTACTTCTACCCCAATAAGTACCCGCTATTATCACCACGAAATAAAATGCACTCAACAATAACTCGTACTCCCCTACTAGCCTAAATTGTTTAAATCCCCTCAGCATCGCACTCAACAAGGGTTGAAGCATAAATACCGGAAGAAACAAACCTGTAAGCTTTATGAAATAGGTTACATTCCCACTTCCACCAACAACAGATCGTATAGCATTAGTTGGAGAAATTAAAATTGAGGCACCGATCAAAAGACTTATTCCTACTGTGAAAAGGAAAAGAATATAGAGCTTTTTAAGAGATTCCTTTGAAAGCATTGCTTCTGCCGCAAATTTGACAGCCAACCCCGAGAAATTAGTTGCGCAGATCAACAAAACAGTGCTTAATGTATTTCTTATGAAACTAAACTCGCCAAATTCATCTTGAGTTAGCACATTTGAACAGTATAAAGTTGTCAATACAATTAACAATTTAGAAAGAGCACTCCAAAATGTTGTTGTAGCAAAGCCTTTGAGCAACTCTGAAGCTCGGACTCTATTTGCTATACTTAGTAGATACATAAAAACAACTAATTACATAATATGTATGGGTCAAAACTTCACTATAAGTTTATAAATATCCATAATCAAAAAAACTTCAAGAACTCTCCATTTCCTTTCAGGAGAATAATCGACAGTCTTAATTTACTTTTGACTTGTATTCAGAACCTCATACAAAAATAAACATCTAACTTTTCACCCTTTCATATGTCTTACCAAATCTTTCGCCTTCTGATACTCTTGCGGATTTCCTATATCGATCCACGTACCATTTATCGGGTAGCGGATAATGGATTTACCTATACGAACGAGATCATCAATAAGATCGGTGGCATTATAAAAAGTATCCTCGGGAATAAGTTCTAGCAGTTCACGCTTAATCAAATAAATACCCGCATTCGCATAGTAATTATAAGTCGGCTTCTCTATCATGCCTTTCAACGCTCGTCCTTCCAGATCCATGATACCATACGGAACGCTCACCGTATAAGGTACAGCAGCTACACTCATATCCGCATTATTCTGCTTGAAATGTAAATAGAAATCCTCGTAGTCTATATCTGTAAAGAGATCGCTATTCATCACTAAGATAGTATCATTATGGAACTGTTCTACAAACCGAATAGATCCCATCGTTCCCAAATATTTGGGTTCGCAAACTGTATTCACCTTCACACCTTGAATAGGTTCGGCAAAATGATCTTCCAATTGTTCTTTTAGATAATTCACAGTAACATAAATATGTTCCAGTCCAAAAGAGATGAGCCTTTCTATATTACGGTCTATAATAGCTTTATTACCAACAGGAAGTAAAGGCTTCGGTATTTTCTCAGTCAAAGGACGCAAACGTTCACCCTTTCCTCCTGCCATAAGAACAGCATCAATAGGTAAAATCGAATGTATCTCCCTAAGATTGTATATCTTAACAAGATGATTATTCTCATCCAAAAGAGGAACAACCGTGATATTACGTTTACGATATGCATTAATTGTTAATGTGTGGTCGTTTTCGTCAGTTTTCAGGAAAGCAAACTCTGTTTTCATAACATCACATACATTAGCAGAAGGCTCCAGACCACGTAATAAAGCACGACGAATATCACCATCTGTTAATGTTCCGATGACTTGTTCTTTGCGATTTTGTACAAAGACAACCATAGCCTGCCCAGATAGTTTATCAAGCTTAGCAAGTGCTGACAAAATAGTGTCGTCTTGTTTTACACATTGATGTTCGAAAAAGGTCATTCTAGTACTACTATTTTATTTTTAATCATATATTCTGCCATCATCCAATCCATCATGGTATCTAAGTCTATTGAGTGCTCTCTATCCATAACATATTTCACTCTCTTTGTGAATTTATTGAGAGGCATTGCTTTTAGGCTAGCAGTATTGATAATATAAATTGCACCATTGTATTCATATACAGGAGGACAGTCTTGACGACGAGTATAAAGCCCATCACCCTTACTTATATGGAGCATACCTTGAGCATCATCTTCAAAGCAAAGATAATAAGGATTCGAATCCGTTTCTTTCACGCTAACTACCATGTCAAGATTCTTTGTATATAGTTTAAACGCCTCTTCAATATGTTTACTCATACGAAATGGAGATGTTACCTGCAATAACAAAACTACATCAAAAATCTCACCTCTTTTCTCATAAAAATTGAGAGCATGAAGCAGTACTTCATATGTTCCGGCTGTATCTGTCGCAAGTTCCGCTGGACGTTTAAACGGAACATGAAGCCCATACTTTTCTACAATTTCAATAATTTTATCATCATCAGTTGTCACACAAATGTGAGTATCATCAACTACCGAGCGTGCAGCATCAATTGTATAACCTATAAGAGGCTTACCTCCTAAAAGTTTAATATTCTTTCCAGGAATACCTTTACTCCCTCCCCGAGCAGGTATAATCACCAATATATTCATCTTACAAATTATAAAATGATTTCTGTAAAAAGGTATCAAGTGAATATGTAGAGATTACTTTAAAAATACTCTCTGCCGTACCCTCTTTCTCATATGGATTTGTAGTCGTTTTACAAAAAGCACGAAAATTAGGAGATAGGACTTTTTGTAATCCCTTAACGATAGACGCTTCATCCGATGCAACATCTACAACAGAAGCTCCCCTTGTACGACCTTTTTGACGATCACCAATATTTAATGTCGGAATGTGAGCTGAAGGGACTTCGAGCAATCCGCTCGATGAATTTCCAACAACCGCTGTCACATACCCCAATGCCGATAAATAACGTCTTACCCCCAAAGACTTGAAGCAACGACATCGTTCTTCATTCCGGACACAATACGCTTCTATGGCCGATCGTATTTCCTCTCCTCCTTGGTCGGAATTTGGCATAGTAAACAAAACCTTCAAACTTGAAAAAGAATCCAATGCCTTCAATAAATCAGAAATTTCATCTTTAGGAATACGATTTCCTAATGTTACCGGATGATATGTTACCAACACGGACAAACCTTCAAATTTGAAATTCAAAGAGTCTTCCAACTCTAACTTGCGCATCAATGGAACTTTCTTAAGATTTTCCACACCCATCGCTCCTACATAAAACACCCTCTCAGGTTGTTCTCCTAGTTGTATGACACGCCTCCGGTATTCCTCTGTAGAGGTAAAATGCAGCGAGCTCATTTTCGTGATGGAGTGGCGGATGCTATCATCCATGGCCCCCTCGCTGATCTCACCCCCATGCAGGTGAGCGATGGGGATACGTTGCAACATGGCAACGGTAGCTACCACTAACATCTCGTAGCGATCACCCAATATCACAACCATATCCGGACATAACTCACGAAGAGCTTCATTCATTCCGTTCATTTCTTCAGCCATAGAAGCAATTACCCCATAAGCGTCATCGGTAGTCTTTCGCATCAACACCTTTGCATCAATACGGAAACCATCCTTTTCTATCTCTTGATACGTATTTCCATATTCGGGAAGCAAATGCATATTGGTCGCTACGACTTGCAACTGACAATCCTCCGACTCGTCAATCAAGCGCATCAATCTGCTCAAAAGTCCATATTCTGCACGGGTTCCCGTGACCACACAAATCTTTCTCATAACTCGATCAGCTCATCTTCATTATAATCACGGATAGCGATCGTACCAACAATCTCCTCCCACCGCATAGGGTTGAGGCCTGTCCCCGGCCGTTTAACCGTAAGATTCTTTTCCGAAAATATCTCTCCTTTTCGAATCGGACAGGCAGCGACTATGCTCTTTCGAGCTATAGCGATATTCTTGCCTTCTGATGCGGTAACTTTCTTCTCTCCATCACCCAAGGCCTTCTCTATGTTTCGGATAGAATCAACCATCGCTTTCAAGTCATTCGGTGCTAGCGATGCTTTATGATCCGGACCTGGTAAATTACGATCTAAGGTAAAATGCTTCTCTATTACCTCAGCACCAAGAGCGACTGCAGCGATAGGCACCTCTATGCCTTTAGTGTGGTCGGAATATCCAACCTTAACACCAAGCTCTTCCTTTATAGTAAGCATCGCACGGAGATTTACATCCTCGAAAGGAGTAGGATACTCGGTGTTACAATGAAGTACGATGATCTGTTCTTTCTGCACACCAAACTTTGTAAGTACATCGATAGCCGCCTCTATCTCTCCCGTAGTACTCATACCCGTGGAGAGAATTACAGGCTGATGAAAACCTGCAATCTTCTTCAAGTATGGATAGTTTGTGATCTCACCCGAGGGAATCTTCCAAAGTCCCAGATGAAGGGACGCCAAGAAATCCACACTATCAAAATCGAAAGCGGTAGAGAAGAACCCTACACCCTTCTGCACACAATATTCGATCAATTCAAAATGCTGTTCGGATGAAAATTCCAACTTCTTAAGCATGGCGTATTGAGAATTGTCGTTATCGTCCATATTCCGTTGCTGATATTCAGCTTTCACGGCATATTTTGTTACAAGGTTTTCCGCTTTAAAGGTCTGAAACTTCACATAATCCACACCAGCATCGGCAGCGACATCAATAAGTCCTTTGGCCATATCAATAGAGCCGTTGTGGTTAACACCAGCTTCGGCAATGATAAGAGTATGATTCATTATTTTATCTTATTTTTCTACAAGGATTTCCCAAATAGACTCCTGGTTCAACAATACTACGGACAACAACACTCCCCATACCAATCGTCACATTTTCCGTTATTTCAATTCCATCACGTATAATAACACCAGCTCCCACCAATACATTATCACCTATGCAAGTATCGCCACAGACAATGGCTCCAGGACCAACAAAGACATTATTACCTAAGATACAACCATGCTCTATCACTGCTTTAGTATTAATAACACTATTTTGTGCCAATATGGCTCCATTGACAATAGCGCCTTCCATAAGAGCACATCCCCCCGCTATTTTTGAGGAAGAAGTAACCAATGCACTACGAGCAATGATGGTATAAGACTCATATCCTTCATATTGCTGAATAATTCGACTGCGAAGAGATAAATTTACATCATTAGTATAAACAACAGCGTGATGGACTCTATATTCTTCTGGGGAGAAATTAGACAAAACAAACTCATCGTTTCCTAAATAAGGTAAAATCAACTTCTTTGACTCTATATTGTCAACATATCCAGCTATCTCTATAGATGTGTCCATTGCTTCCAATACCGATAAAGCATGACCACCTCCACCTATTATGATGAGTTTTTTCATTTCCATTCATATTCTGTTAAACGTAAATAAGCATCACGTGTTTTTACAATCAAAGTGTTGTCGTAACATTGAGCCACTATCGTTCCAGGTTTTGTATCAACAGGAAAAGGGAATGAAGATATAATTTCTGATTTCCATACTAACATCGTTTTATCATCAAATTTGGTAGTTGCACCTGGATAAGGATGCGAAATGGCACGTATCTTATTATATATCTCAACACTATTACGATCCCATTTTATAATCGAGTCATCAGCACTGCGTAAACGGCGAAAACTACCCACTGATAGATCTTGTTTCACTCCTTTCAAAAAACCTTTTCGCAAAAGAGGAAAATAAGCCCGAATGAGGTTTAGACTTGCTGCATCTACCTTATCCAATATATCATTTATATAATCATTTGAAGCTATTGCGATAGTTTCTTGCGCCAAAATGTCTCCCCCATCAGGATAATCTGAATATTTAAACATTGTGAGAGAAGTTTCTGTATATCCATCCTCTATCTGCCAAGCAAGTACCGAACGACCACGATCGAACGGAAGCTTAGCAGGATGAAAACCGATAACCCCCATTCGAGGGATCGAGAGTATCTCATTAGGTATAAGTTCAGACCAACCTGCTACTATAATTAAATCCGGAGCCAAATCTTTGATAGCATGAATACAATCCTTAACGGTATTTTTCTTCCTGAATTTTGGGCCATCACCCAATATGGTGTGACGAGCTCCTTGATATGTATCTGAGTAGGTAATAACCAAAGAGATATTAACATATCTGTTTTTATTCAGATAATCATAAATGATCTTACCATTACTCAATCCTCCTATAAAGATTACCGAAAGTTGATCTTTCATCTTACAATTGTTTTAATAGACATAAAAGCTTCAGCATATTCTGCATTGATCAAAGTTCCACGATATCGATTAAGAGCCTCTATGGCACTCTGGTTACGGGTCATAGGATAAGGCAACAATTCAGATCCAAACATCTTTAATATCTCAATCTTCTTAATAAACACCTCAGAGATATCAATAAAATAATTTGGAGAAAAAGTATTCTCACCAAGAATAGGAGCAAAATCTGTTTCAGAGATCACTTCACACATAAGTATCTGCTCAATAAATGGATAGCGGAAATTTTTCGAACAGGCCATGATTGCACTAAAGACAGCCCGATGATCGGAATGGGCATCTGAACGATTGGGAATATACAGCACTTGGGCTTGAACGATCGATACTATCTTAGATAAAGCCTCTATCAGCTCATTCAGCATCTCATGTAAATGAAGTTCTTTAAAATCCAAGGTGATTATGCTGGTAAAACCATACAATGCATTGATATTATCTATCAATTGCCTCTGATAGATATTTCCACCCGTAATGAAAACACAGTGAACCTCATCTCCTTGCCCCAAATGTTTCAAAATACTCCCCCCGCATCCTAATGTCTCATCATCGGGATGTACTGAAATAACCAGCACTTTCTTTTTTTCTTTCATATTTATATAATTCTACTGGAAATTCTTTTTCACAATCTTACACTACTCGGTATATTCACTACCCGATCCGCAAACCAGATGGTGTTCTCCAATCCATCATTCTCGTATTTCTCAAACATAGGCAAGCGATTCATCAATTCCCAAATGGGGCGTGTCATAACACCATGGTCATTGGTATATTCCAAAAATTTGTATTGCGCCGCTTTATCTTTCATGATGACCACATTCAACCAATAATTGGAATAACTATCCTCCGGCTCCTCGAAGAAATCAATATCCGGTATATCCTTAAAGAAGTCCGCATATTCTTGAGCCACTTTCCGCTTGCTGGCCACAAACTCATCCAAATGCTCCAACTGGGCGCAACCCAAAGCCGCATTGATATTCGGCATACGATAGTTATAACCGATATGATCATGGCGGAACTCCCAGCGGTGAGGGACCTTTGCCTGAGTCGTGATGTGCTTGGCCAGCTTACCCATTTCCTCGTCTTGGAATAACATCATCCCACCGCCTCCGGTCGTAATGGTCTTGTTCCCGTTGAAACTAATGGCCCCAACCTTACCGAAGATACCGGTATGTCGTCTCTTATAAAGGCTTCCGATACTTTCCGCCGCATCTTCCACCAGTTCTATATGCCACTCTTGGCAAACATCCACCAACTCATCCAGCTTAACCGGATGTCCGAAAGTATGCATGGGTACACATGCTTTCACCCGTCTGCCCGTACGCTTGTTATGACAAACACCATTCTTTAACTCAGCGTTCTTCTCTAACCAAACTCGCAACGCTAGAGGAGAAAGTCCCATCGTCTCCCGATCCACGTCAATAAAAACAGGATGAGCGCCGATATAGCTTAGCGCATTACAAGTGGCTACGAAGGTCAAGGCTTGGGTAAGCACCTCGTCATCCCGCTCAACCCCGACAAGAAGCAAAGACATATGGAGAGCGTTCGTTCCACTGACACAGACCACCGCTTTCTTAGCCCCTGTATAACGGGCCATCTCCTCCTCGAAACGGTCTACGAATTTGCCAACGCTTGAGACAAATGTCGTATCAATACATTCGTTCAGGTATTTCTTCTCATTACCTATGAACTTAGGCACACTCAAGGGAACGAACTCCGAGCTGCCATACATCTCGTGGATAAAGTCCACGACTCTCGCATAATCAGACATATCTTGATTCCTTACATTTTTTGATCCAGATTCTTTCCCTTCTCCTCATGTTCGAAATGAGGGATGAAGCGTTGGATAGCCTTCACGACCTCCTCTTTCGTGAAAGAGGGACTGGCGAAGATGGATTCCAATTCAACGAAGAACGCATCGATCTCCTTCAACGGCCGTTTTTGTACCTCCTCTATAACTCCAAGGCTGCTAAAGCGATCCATGTTCAATCTCTCGCCCGGGACATAGAATTCCTCGTATGCCTTTTCACCGGTCGTATCCGAGCCAAAATAAACGACAGGATATTCCTTATTGTCGAATGGCATATCCGCAGCAAAGTGCTTTGCTTCTTCATCCGAAGAAAAGACTTTCTTTTGACATCCCATTGACTCGACATACTTATCGCATATGGAAGAGAAAGTTAGCATCTGCTCCTCCCCCAGTTTCGGGAAAAAGATCTCACCATTACGGCCAAGGACACAGGCTAACATACAAATCTGGCCGGATTCCTCTGGCGAGACGAAATAACGCTTCACGTCATTCGGAGCTGCGAGAGGCTGTTTCTTCATGACACGGTGTATCCATCCATTGGGCAATGAGCCATTCGAAAAAGCGACATTCGCAAAACGGGCGGTAGTGACCTTAAACCTCGAGGTATAGGCCATTATCATATCTTCCATAATCCGTTTACTCGCTCCCATGATGTTCACAGGGTTTGCGGCCTTGTCAGTCGAGACACAAAAGAAATGCTTGGGAGGGTAAACGGAGAGAAGATCAAGAAAGCGTTTTGCTTTTATATCATTGTTCTCAATGAGTGCTTGCACACTGTATTTATCTTTCTCGCTACGCACATGCTTGTGTGCCGAGAAATTCGCCACTATGTCAAATCCCTTCTCCTCACGGAAAATACGCTCAAAGATAGGATCGGCAAAACTCAACGTATAAGTTCGATATTCTTCCGGAACATACATTCCTTCAGTGCTACGAAGATCGCGGGTAAGTTCCGCTAGTCCATTCTCATTCAAATCCACCACCACCAATTTGGAAGGCTTGAAAGGGAGCATCGCTTTTATAAAAGATGAACCGATAGACCCAGCTCCTCCTATCACTAAAAGACTTTTTCCTTCAATCTCTTTTGAAAGAGTCTCTCTATTATTCTCAATATCGGCGGCAAACATACTTTCCGCACGATGAGTTACGTTGTCCGCTATAAAATTACCTAGGTTTAGCATCATGATATATATATGTAAACGTCCGAAAATTGTTATTTTTATGATTAGTTATAAAGGGTACAGTACTACTATTTTCTTGAGGATGCCTCGAAACCGTAACCATAGCCGTAGCCATAACCGTATCCCTTGCCGTAGCCGT
>OLGI01001868.1_pt1 | contig 17020 bp, 9 predicted proteins | sample 1605221 | NCBI WGS metagenome assembly OLGI01 (sample SAMEA3888915, study PRJEB22519) | human gut metagenome | biome: human gut; feature: human-associated habitat; material: faeces | place: Denmark | collected 2010 | reverse complement strand
TAAATTTAAAGTTTTCAATTATGAACAAAAAGTTTCTAAGTGTGATCCTGTTCAGCGCCTTAATGGTGGGCACTGCAGGAACGTTCACGTCTTGTAAGGACTATGATGACGACATCAAGGACTTGCAGGGACAAGTTGACGGCTTGGCTGGAGACGTTAAAAAGCTACAAGGCGATTTGACGACTTTAGGTACTACAGTCGACAACTTAACTTACGTGAAGGATGCAAAAATTGAGAACGGCAAACTAGTTGTCGTTGACAAAAATGGTAATCCACATTCGTATGACATTCCGGCAGGTGTAACCTATACATTGTCTGTTTCTAAGGATGGGGACGAAGTTACAATCTCTTTGAAGGGCAGTGACGGTAGCACGTCAGATGTAAAAATTGATATGCCTAAAGGGTTTGATGCTACTCTGCTCTCCATAGATAAGGATGGCAATATATTGTACGATGATGAAAAAACTGGTGGAAAGATTGACTTGCCCACAGTTCCTACTCTTACTATGGAGATTTTGGACGAAGACGGTGTCAAATTGGGTTATATTATAAAATATGGTAGCGCTACTCCTATCAATCTGCGAATTTCAGATGTGTTGCCTATCACAAGCTTCGAATATATTCCAGAATCTATTCTGCAAGGTTGGGGTGAACGCGTAATTGTATTCCACAAGGATAGCTATAAACCGGTAGAAATTAAAAATGATGCAATTGTTGCACTTGCAAAAACAAATTATTTGCCGAATCAAGCAGCACCTCAATTCCATGTAAATCCTTCTTCTGCTACACAAGAACAAATTACTAAAACAGATGTACTAGATAAGACCGTTACAATGACCAAAGGTGTGAACGCGGGTCTTGTTACTTGGAAAAACACTGTTATTGAAGGAGGATTGGCTACTGTGACTTTGGAAGCCAACCCGAATTTGTTTGCTAATTCTAGTTTGACTGAAGATAATGAAAAACCCGAACTGAACGAAATAGCTCTTCAGTTTACAACCAAAGCGGGAAACAAGGTTACTACAGAATATGTAGGTGTTGTAAACCGTACAGAGGAATTGAAACTTGTTTTAGCTGATAAAGAGGTAACTAGTGAAAATGCAAAGGATGATAAGTGCCATTTTGCAACGAATTTAGCTGCTGCCGAAGAACAAAAAGCAAAGATTGGAGTAGACAATAAGCCTGCTGCTGACAACAATCATTTGGTACAAAATGTTGTTTATGATGATGCGGTTTCTGAGCAAGGTATTGATTTGAAGACTTTGGTTACAACTTGTAATATTGCCGGTTCTCAACATAAATTCTTCAATTATGCCAATTATGCCGATACATATGAACTGACATTTGAGGCAGTGGAATATAAGGTGAACAATACTCCGCAAGAAAATTATATGACTTTGGAAGATGGTATTTTCCATGCAAAGAATTATGGCGGTGTAGACAAGAGCGCTATCGGTAAGTCTCCTATTGTATTGGCTAAGTTGACAGACAAAACTAACAACAACGAGTTGGTTGCAGCTGCATGGATTAAACTGCTGATTGTTGCAGGTGAAGTTTCTACTGATATTGAGGATGATTATGTAGCAGAAAAGAAAGTGGAAACAAATCTGGGATGCAACAGTGGTGCAGGTTGGACGTACGAGACTGAAGACGAGTTCATGAGTGCACAGGTTTATAACTTCAAGAACAATGCTGACTTGGAAGCACTGAGCAAACAACAATGGCATCATATCTATGCATTCGATGAAGATGCCACCACCGAATATGCCGAAAATCAGGTAGGTGACTGGACGATAACTGCAACTGAGTACGATGAGAATAATGAAGCTAACCAAGTGGTAAAATTCGTGCTTAAAACAACTCCGTTTGAAGTGAAGTCTTATGTGGGCTATGCCGTATTTACTAAAACAACAGAAGACACTAAATTGGATGCTGTTGCCAACAGCCGTACATATCCTGAAAATGTGGTTATCAAGTATGTTGTTGAAGTGAAAAATATCGACTTTACTGCTAATACTCCACAAGGCTCTACCGCAGGCGCTAAGATTGCAGAATACTGGTCAACATTCAAGGGAAAATCGGCTATTGACATTTACTGTGCAACTCCGGATGATGCAGGAACAACAACGAAGGCTGTTATTGAACAAGACTTGTTGAGCAATTTCTATGGACGTACTGTAGCTCTGAAATATAACAAGGAGGATGCAGAAGAAAAATATCCATCATTTGCTCATGAAAATATGACTGTTAAGTTTGTATTCTCTGCAGAAAACAACAAGCGTATCGTAAAGGGGAATGACGGCAAGAATTATGAATTGTTTGTAAATGCCGACGGCACTCAAATTCATGCTCTTGAAGTATTGGAAGGTGATTTCACAGCTATCGCTTCTGATGAAAATGTAATTGCAACTCTCAGCGAAAATGAAACTGATGACAATGGTACTGCTACTGAAACATCGGATGATGTGACTATTGCCGAAAATATTAAGATTTCCTACCAGAGCAATGACGTTGCCAAGGCTGTACTTAACTGGGCTGCACGTGATACAGATGAAATGTTGTATGCTACTATTGATATGAAGTATTACAATGGCTGTGACCAGTATGTTCCTGTAACCGATGGTACATTCAATGCCAAATTTATCCGTCCGGTTAATATTTCCGGAAATGAAGGCAAATACTTCGAGGATGGTAACAATGAAGGTAAGAGCGTATTGAACTTAGGAGACTTGGTTGTATTGAAAGATTGGCGTCTGGATGCAAGCAGTGGTTTGAATGAGTTCTCTAAGCACTTGAATTACTACAAGTACTACAACGTAACAGCTATCAAGTTAGCTGAAGACAAAGACATCCTGACTAATTTGAATAACAGTGAAACATTTGTTCCTATCGAAGAAGTATTTGGTAAAACTGGTGCAGAAACGTTGTTGACATTTGATTCTAAACCACAAACATACGAGAATGTTCCTACAGAAGTTCCAAACTTTGGTACTGTGACCTACAACAATAAGGATGTGAAAGTTCACTCTTCTTTCTACCTGCGTATTCCTATTGAAGTTGTTTACGTATGGGGTAGTGTGATAGAAGAAATCGATGTAGAAGTTAAGCCTACTCTCTAACATAGAGAAAACTGTACTTCTAGAAGTACTCTAAATTGAAAAGGGGATATGTTGATAATCAGCATATCCCCTTTTTACACTTCTGAAATTTGCCCCTTCATTTTCATTCGGCTATCCTATTCTCAGCATAAAAAATGCCCCCGTTCATTTCATTCTCCCTCCACTTTCCACTATCTTTGTCCCCACGATGAAAAAGTTTGCCGACGTCATATTGCCTTTGCCTTTGCACAGCTGCTTCACCTATTCCCTGCCCGACGAGTGGGCGGATGAAGTGCAGATTGGTTGCCGGGTGGTAGTACCATTCGGACGGAAGAAATACTATACAGCCATCGTGCGCAACGTGCACTATTGTGCCCCCACCGAATACGAAGTAAAGGAAGTGTCCGCTTTGCTGGATGCCCGCCCGATACTGCTTCCGCGGCAGTTCAAGTTCTGGGAATGGCTCTCCGATTACTATCTCTGCACGCAAGGAGACGTCTACAAAGCTGCCTTACCCTCTGGCTTGAAGCTGGAAAGCGAAACAATCGTAGAGTACAACCCCGATTTCGAATCCGATGTCCGCCTGCCGGAGAAGGAACAGAAGATACTGGATATGCTCTCTGCCGACCCGGAGCAATGCGTGACGAAACTGGAGAAGGAGACCGGCATCAAGAACATACTTTCTGTCATCAAGTCACTGCTCGACAAAGAGGCCATCTTCGTAAAGGAAGAATTGCGCCGCACCTACAAGCCTAAGACCGAAACCCGTGTACGCCTCACCGCCGCCGCCCGCAACGAACACCGCCTGCACATCTTCTTCGACGAGTTGCAGCGCCGTGCCCCCAAGCAACTGGACCTGCTGATGAAATATCTGGAACTCTCCGGCTACCTCAGCGGACGAGATATAAAAGAAGTCTCCAAAGCCGAACTGCTGCAACGCACCTATGCCACCCCTGCCGTATTCAACGGTCTTGTGGACCGTGGTGTATTCGAAGTCTACCAGCAGGAAATAGGTCGCATAGACAAAGCACTCCTCAAAGAAGTCATCCCCGTCAACCCGCTGAACGAGCACCAGCAACGCGCTTATCACTCCATCTTAGAGAATTTTCAAAGCAAGAACGTCTGCCTGCTACATGGTGTCACGGCAAGCGGCAAGACCGAAGTCTATATTCATCTGATAGAAGAAACCATCCGGCAAGGAAAGCAGGTGCTCTATCTCCTGCCCGAAATAGCTCTCACTGCACAAATCACAGAGCGCCTGCAACGCGTATTCGGCTCCCGACTGGGCATCTATCACTCCAAGTTCCCCGATGCCGAACGGGTGGAAATCTGGCAGAAGCAGCTGTCGGAAGCAGACTATGACATTATTCTCGGCGTCCGCTCCTCCGTTTTCCTTCCTTTCCGCAACCTCGGTCTTGTGATTGTGGACGAGGAGCACGAAAACACTTACAAGCAGCAAGACCCCGCCCCCCGCTATCATGCCCGCAATGCAGCCATTGTACTCGCCTCCATGTACGGCGCCAAAACTCTGTTGGGTACGGCAACCCCTTCTGTAGAGACTTGGCACAATGCCACATCCGGCAAGTATGGCCTTGTGGAACTGAAAGAACGCTATAAAGAGATACAACTGCCGGAGATTATCCCCGTAGACATCAAGGAGCTGCACCGCAAGAAGAAGATGAACGGTCCGTTCTCCCCACTGCTCCTACAATATATCCGCGAGGCACTGGAACAAAAAGAACAAGTCATCCTCTTCCAGAACCGCCGCGGCTTCGCCCCCATGATAGAGTGCAACACCTGCGGCTGGGTACCCAAGTGCAAGAACTGCGACGTCAGCCTCACCTACCATAAGGGGCTGAACCAACTGACCTGCCACTACTGTGGCTACACCTACCAACTGCCCCGCATCTGCCCTGCCTGCGAGGGCACTGACCTGCGCAACCGCGGCTTCGGCACGGAAAAAATAGAAGATGACATCAAAGCCCTCTTCCCCGACGCCCGCGTAGCCCGTATGGACTTGGACACCACCCGCACCCGTACCGCCTACGAGCGCATCATCTCCGATTTCCAGCAAGGCAAGACGGACATCCTGATAGGCACGCAAATGGTGTCCAAGGGTCTGGACTTCGACCACGTCAGCATTGTGGGCATACTCAATGCCGACACCATGCTGAACTATCCCGACTTCCGCGCCTACGAGCGCGCCTTCCAGCTGATGGCGCAGGTTGCCGGACGCGCCGGACGGAAGAACAAGCGCGGCAGGGTGGTGCTACAAACCAAAAGCATCGACCATCCCATCATCCCGCAAGTCATTGCCAACGACTACGAAGCCATGGTAGGCGGGCAGCTTGCCGAACGCCAGATGTTCCACTACCCGCCCTACTACCGCCTGGTGTATGTCTACCTGAAGAACCGGAACGAGACCCTGCTCGACCTCATGGCACAGACTATGGCCGCCAAGCTCCGCACCGTCTTTGGCAACCGGGTACTGGGACCGGACAAGCCGCCCGTAGCACGCGTACAGACCCTGTTCATCCGAAAGATTGTCTTGAAGATAGAAACCAATGCCCCAATGGCACGTGCTCGCGAGCTGCTCGTCCAGGTGCAAAAGGAGATGGTGGCGGAAGACCGCTTCAAGTCGTTGATAGTGTATTATGATGTAGACCCGATGTAAATAACTCGTAACTAAAGAAATATGAAGAAGATACTTTTCGTTTGCCTCGGCAACATTTGCCGTTCCTCCTCGGCAGAGGGAGTCATGAAACATCTGGTAGAAGAAGCCGGACGTGCGGATGAGTTTTTAATCGATTCTGCAGGCATTCTGTCCTATCACCAGGGCGAACTGCCGGACAGCCGGATGCGTACCCATGCCGCCCGCCGTGGATACAATCTGACGCATCTTTCGCGACCCGTACGTACCGAGGATTTTTACAACTTCGACCTGATTATCGGTATGGACGACCGCAACATCGACGACCTGAAAGATCGTGCCCCTTCAACCGCCGAATGGAGCAAGATACACCGCATGACGGAATACTGTACAAAGTTTACCCATGCTGACCATGTACCGGACCCCTATTACGGCGGTTCCGAAGGTTTTGAGTATGTGCTAGACATTCTGGAAGATGCTTGTGCGGGGTTACTGCAGAGCATTTAATCCAGCGGCATTACATGATACAGTGTCCCCTGCCTTGACTTCTTGTTCGGTATTTCAAGCTTCTTGAGCGTCCGCCCGAATACGGCAACCTTGTTGATTGCCAGACGGTCACGCGTCTTTGTCTGTAAAGCGGAAAGAATCTGCATGGGCATCATCCATTGCCCCTCTTCATCCTCTTCTGCCGCGCGGAAATGGCTGTGGAAGAGTTGTTCCAGTGGGGTGAGCTGTTCAAATTCCCGGTTCGTCCGCTTCAAGATGGCTTCATCGGCATCATCCAGCCAGTAACGCTCACCTTTGGCTACGGCATTCAGAGCCTGCGCATAGAGCTGGCGGTAGTTGATGCTGACATTCGTATCGATGGGGCCGGTGACCTCAATGCAGATGAAACGGCGGCTGCCACTGGGGTCAGACAGCAAGTCCTTCTGGTTGCTGGTACCGATGAAGGAGGCATACCGCCGCATCTCACGGATGGTGCTGCCGTAGGGTTTGCGCAGGTTGGCAACCGGTTTCTGCAGCAGATGCTTCAAGAAACCCTGCTGGTTGATGCTGATTTGGTCGAACTCGTCGATGTTGACGAGCAGAAAGCGTCCCAGGCTGCGCTCCGCTTCCTGCCTGCTCTTGAAGTCGATGCTGTCCGTATAGCCGAAACGCAGCTCCGGTGGCAGCAAAATGCGGCAAAAGGTGGATTTCCGGAACCCTTGAGAACCGACAAGCAGAGGAGAAGTATTGTTTCCGTGTTGCCGGTCCATTCCACGCCAGTGTGCCACCATGCCCAGGAACCAGCGGTAGAACAGCTCCTGCCAATGAGGATTGTGGCACGGAACGAGGTCGGCCAATGCCCGGATGCGGTCTTTCCCATCCCAGCGGCCGGTGTCGTAAAGGTATTCTTCGACGGGATTATAGAGTGGCACGTAGTCTGAAGTAAGGAAACGGTTGATGTCGCGGTCCCATACGCGGATACCCTCCTTCAGGGCATTCATAGAGACTGTACTGCGGGCACGCTGGTCAGCAGGCTTGAAATAGAAATGGACGGAGTCGCGCTGACGGTATTCCAAATCATCCAGAACGGTGTTGTAGCGAAACTCATACCGGCGGCCCATAAACTCTTCCAGCCGGAAAACGCTCTCCTGCTCTTGCGTCAGACTGCTCTTTTTCCCGAAGCCTTTAAGCTCTTGATATAGGTTATGAATCGTTTGACGGACAATGAATTCATCCGTTTCCCGGTAATAGTGCATCAATGTCTGGCGGACTACTTCCTCTTCGGGAATGCCTGCCTTGAAACAATGTTCGGCCAGAGGCACCAGCAGTATCCGTAAATCCCCGTCCCGTTTCCAGCCGCCCAATCCGCGGAATGCACGGTCAAGGGCCGACTCGAAGAGTACGGCAAAGGTGTCCGAGGCTTTACTGTCCGGATGCAGCCGCAACAGCGGATTCTTTTCTGCGAGTTTTCGTTGCCGGAAGTTCTCTTCCTCGGGCATGCCGAGGGGTTGTTCCAAGCAGAAAGGCACAGCGGCAGGATTGTAGTATGGATATCCGTCCAGAGTCATGCGGCAACTCTGGGTAAGGGAAGGTTCTTTCAATGTAATGGCAAACGGCAGCAAGGGCTGGTAGCACTTCACCGCCATACGGTAGGCGTGGGCATGAAACAAGGTGGCATCGCTCTCCCGCTTCGGCGTCGTGCCGTCGGGCAGGGCAAACAATACCCATATCTTGGCACTCCGTCCGCTGGAACCGCAGAAAGCGGCAAAGGTCTGTGGTAGCAGGGCGGCTTGTTGTTTTACATATTCCGCTTCGGCAATGCCCGACAGACGGTTTATTTCCAGTTGTACGAGTCCGTTATAGTTCTTCATCCGTCGTTCCCCCTCTTGTGTACGGCTATATTCCACGGCGGGATAGATGCGGGGCAACTTGTCTATATGTTCGTATTGGGCGCAAGTGCCCTCCAGTTGAGGAAGGATGGCCCGGAGGGTCGATACATGTCCGGCTTTGGTTTCGGTTTTTAGTTTTTTAATCAGTGCATCCGTTTCCAGGGTGCTGAGGGCTTCCTTTCCGCTCTCTTTTTCTGCTCTAATCAAGGTAATTTTCATTCTGTTTGTCAGCTTGTTTGGGTAAATATAATTCTCGTAAAGATACTACATTGAAGAGCTGAAAGCAAGCATTCTGCGGAATAATTATTAAATGGATACAAGTCTCCACGACTCATGCAGAGAAGTGTTAAAAGCAAGTGAGTTTCTTTGTCAAAACACTGGCATTCCTTTGCTTTTCTCCCTTTGTTTGTCTACTTTTGTATAGGGAATAGATGACGCCTAACGACCATGAACAGCTCTGCTTACGGCCATGAAGCAATTGCTTGACGACCGTAAGCAGAGCTGTTTATGGCCGTTAGGCGTTTCTCTTCCCAAAGCTTTTACGGATGAAGTACGTAACCCGCACCTATTCCGCATAGGGCGCGAACGTATTGTACAACAACTTAAAAGACATTGAACTATGGCAATTTTATTTGATTGGTATGAACTTCCGGAACCAAAAGACAAACAGCGGGAAGAAAAGATACTTCATCCACGCATCCGCTTGAACGGCTCTACCACTACCGACGAACTGCGTCGCAGAATTCAGGAACGCAGCTCGTTGACGGAGACTGATGTCTCGGCGGTACTGGATGCCTTGTCGCACGTCATGGGGGAAGACCTTGCCGAGGGGCGGCAGGTGCATCTGGACGGTATCGGCTATTTTCATCCCGTACTGACGAGCACGGAGCCGGTGACCGCTGCGACCAAACGAAAAACCACCAAGATTAAGCTGAAGGGCATCAAGTTTCGTGCCGACCAGGTACTGAAGAATGAGATAGGCGCTATCAAAGCTAAACCACTGGGGCTGAATGAGCATTCCCAAAAACTGAGTGACAAAGAGATTGACAGGCGGCTGACAAGCTACTTCTCTACGCATCAGTTCCTTACGCGCGAGAGTTTTCAGGTTCTCTGCGGGATGATGCGTTCCACTGCGCAGCTTCATATTCGCCTGCTCCGCAGCGAGGGTAAGCTCGAAAATGTGGGAAAACTGAGCCAACCGATTTATGTGCCTTGTACGGGGTATTACGGTAGAGACGAGTAGGTTACAGTAAAACTTAGGCGTTTTGAGTAGGTGGAAGCAGATTTTGCTTCCACCTTTTTGGGTTGCTTCCACAGCGGGGCAAATGCCGATGGATAGGGGGATGCAGGAGGTGGGTGGAAGTGTGGAAGCAAAGTGATGGAAAATAAATTTCTGGAGGGGATTTAGAAAAAGAAAGCAGGAAAGTAAAATTAAAGATTAAAAAAATCCCTGGCCTCAAAGAAGCCAGGGATTCTAATGTTATTTCAAGGTTTCTCTAAATAAGTCCTCCATAATAAAGGACTTATTTAGGAATACATTGATTAGCGTTTGTTTACAGTCATGCCAAGTTCGATAACACGTTCGTGCTTGTACATGTCAACAACTGTAATCTTCAATGTAGAAGGAACAGCAGCTGTCGGGTTAGTGGCCTCAGAATTTACGGTGAAACCAGTGATTTTACCTTCCTCGATGTTTACAGTGAAGTATTCATCCACTTCACCGTTGGCATTGGATACCAAGTGGGCTTCTTTAATTTCCAATGACTCTTCATAAGGCTTGCTCAAAAGTGCGCTATATTCACTGTCACGAGAGCTGATACCCTTAATATACTTAGCATACTCTACTGTTTCACCTTCACCATAAGTCAGTTCTGTGCTATAAGGTAATGTCGCAGTAGCTTTCAAACCAAGGTCATCCTTAGTAGCCCATCTCCAAGTGTATGTATCGTTGTAGATGCAATTGAATACAGTCGGGAAGGAAGCAGCGTCGATAGTGTAATTAACAAAGGCACCATCTTTCTTCTCAGAAGAAATCTTACCATAGTTGTACACTGCAGTTGTAGCATGCTGAGTCTTATTGTCAATGTACTTCTCAGCAACAGACAATTTTCCTGCACCAGTCACACCATTGTCAACAGTCTTATCACCGTCTACCTTAGCAGCAGCAAATGTTATCAGATAATCCTTTGCTTCACCCTTACCGAAGTTGAATACTTGTTTCATTTCCATTGTACCTTCTATAGCCTTCTTAGCAGTCCAATCGTTAGGAATCAAGTAGCAGTTGTAAACGCCTTGAGCATCCAGCTGGTTAGTCTTGATAGAGAATCCTTCCGGCAATGTAGTCGGCAATACTTTCTGTACAGAAATAGTACTTTGTGACAAGAATGTACCTTCAGCATCAAAGAATTTAACGATACCTTCGTAAACCTTGTCATTCTTCATTGTCTGGAGGTCAACTGTAGCTGTCAATTTAGCGTTTGCGATATCTTCAATCTTAGTAGCCTCAGTCTTACCGTCAGCTTTGTAGAATGTGAATACAGTACCATCAAATATTTTCTCATTTTCTTTGATATCAATCTCATCTTCGACAAAAATGCTCAGGTCGAACTTGTCAGCACCGGCAGGAACTGTGAATTTAGCCAGGCCTGCATAATCGTAAGTAGCCGGAGCATCGACATATGCAGTTGGAGTGATTACGTATTTAGCTTCACTAGCTATTTCAGAACCATTACCAGCCTTCACCCAAACGATTACTGATTGTTCAACTCCGGTATAGTCGATAGTAACCACCTTCAAAGGTACTACTACGCCCTTGGCATAAGCACCACTAATTGTGATATCGAATTTGTTGTCTTTGCTAACAGTTTCTACACCTGCAATAGTCAAGCTCTTGATAGCAGCCTTGTCTGTTGTAGAAAGAGCCTTATTGTCTATATCAACAACAACATAGCTGGCCATGATAGGGCTGTTGTAGTTTGACAAAGCACCCGAATAACTCTCCTCTGCCGCAGCAACATTGATTTGGAAAGCCTCACCACTGGCTACAGGGTAGCATTTTTCATTATTAGGTCTAGTCGTAGTAGCTGGGTTTTCATAACCTTCCAAAGGCTTTTTAGCTTCTACTGTGGACTGAATCGTAGAATTTTCTGCAATTTTTTCAGCTTTTCTATATGCTTTCTTTTCCGATTTTGCAGTAATATCATAAGTTGATGTTACGGTTCTTGTGTCCTTAGTTGCAGCAAGTGCAAACAGAACATCCTTTTCCTCGCTTACTACTTTCTTACCAAAAGCGTCAAGATCAGCCTCTTTGTTCAGTTCTACTTTAACTTCGTAGAGACCGTTAGAAACAGATCTGGTCAACAAGCCGTCGTATGCTTCTGTGCTGAGTGTAATATCACTGAGAGCTTCACCCTTGCTATTGATAAGAGAGAACATCTCGTTTGTCACAACAGCATTTACGGGAGCTACAGAAATCATGAAACTAGCCGGAGTTGTGTAAATCTCATTGGCATTGATTGTGAAGCTGCCAGTAAATCCTTTACCGAATTCGTATGATTTTGCATCTTTCACGCTGGCGTTCGGATTCAGCTTAGCAGGAAGCTGTGCATAGTTCAGTTCCAGTTTCGGATTTGCTGTCTGAAGATCCAGACTTGTAATCATCTCCGTAGTCAAGCCTGTCAGTTTCGTAACCTTTTCAGTCAAGTCATTGATTGTTGCCGCAAGTTCCTTCTTTGCAGCATCGAACTTAGAATCGATAGTAGACTCCAACTGTGCCTTTACTTTGGCTACTTCATCTTGAGCAGCCTTAATTGCCTCTGTTTTTGCATTGGCAGCATCAAGAGCGGCTTGAGCGGCAGCTTTCTCAGCTTCTGTTGCAGTAGATGCAGCGTCATTAGCTTTCTTCACAGCTTCTTCTGCTGAAGTCTTTGCAGCTGCAGCTTCTGTTTTTGCGGCATCCAAGGCTGCTTGCAAAGCTGCGATTTGAGAAGTCATATCTTCCTTAGTCGCAAGCTTGTCAATTTGTCCTTGCAAATTCTCGATGTCATCATCGTAGTCCTTACAAGACGTAAACGTTCCTGCAGTGCCCACCATTAAGGCACTGAACAGGATTACACTTAGAAACTTCTTGTTCATAATTGAAAACTTTAAATTTATAAATTTAAAAAATAAAAAAGTGAATAATCTCTCATTTTCATTCCCTTTCACATAGCTGTTGATTATATGATTTTTTCCGTTACTTCGCAGGTAACGGAGGAATTTTCCGTGCAAACATAATTGTTTTTCTATAAATGAGCAAATAATAATGCTGTTTTTTTATAATTAATCGAAAAATCTGCATTTAAGCGCACTTTTTTGTTAATGGGATTGTTGTTCGCCCCAATTATTAGTGTATTTGCACGTATGTTCTGCATTATAAAGGGATTGTACTTATACATATTATTAATAAGAGAATGTATAATTTAAATTGAAGATGAAAGAGATTACCTTACAAGAAATGCTGTCAACTATTATTGGAGAGCTTCGAGAAAATGGAAGATGGGGAACAGCCCATATTTACCAATCTACATTGAATGTGTTTTCCGCATTCAATAACTATCGGGATTTGCATCTGCGCAAATTGAATCCAGTGGTTTTGAAACGTTTTGAAATGCACCTGCGTCAACGAGATTGCAGTTGGAACACCGTTTCTACCTATATGAAAGTCATTCGCTCGGCTTACAATCGAGCTGTAGATTTACGATGTGTCCGTTATACTCCTAGATTATTTGAACATGTGTATACAGGAACTAAAGCAGACAAGAAAAGAGCTTTGGAAGCTTCGGATATAGGAACTTTAGTTCGCGGGACAGAAATGGATTTGTCCAAAAGGATTCCTTCCTCAAGCCTTCAAAAGGCCAAAATGCTATTTGTTTTTATGTTTATGATGCGTGGTCTCCCATTTGTCGATTTAGCTTTCTTGCACAAGAAAGACCTGCAAGGGAATGTATTGTCCTATCGTAGAAGAAAGACTGGTCGCACCTTACGGGTACTTCTATCCCCTGAAGCCTTACAGCTGGTACACATGGTATCCAATAAGGACGAGAACTCACCTTATTTATTCCCAATATTACGTAGCAAGGATGGTACAGAAGCGGCTTATAAAGAGTATCAATCAGCTTTGAGGCGTTTTAACTATCAGCTGTCAGCTTTAAAAACACATTTGAATATGAGTTCACATCTTAGTTCGTATTCGGCAAGACACACGTGGGCCACAATGGCATATTATTGTGAGATTCACCCTGGCATTATTTCCGAAGCGATGGGACATTCATCGATAAATGTTACTGAAACCTATCTCAAACCTTTCAACGACAAGAAGATTGATGAAGCAAATGAGAAGGTAATTTCTTTTGTAAAAAGCAATGGAATCTCGGCATAGATTTTTTTATTTTTATTGATAAAGCGGCCTAGATGTGTCTATATTTATTCCTCCCGCAAGAAGCATCTCTTGAAGGGAAGAGTTCTCTCGCTCATTTCTCAACAACTTCCCCTTAAGCCAAAACTCTACAAAATAACACTTTAAGTCTTTCTTTCCCTATAAATATTTTGATTTCCCTTTATCGTAACTTTACCTCTCGGTCATATTATCAGAATTCCACCTATAAGCCACTTTTCATCTTTCATCACTTAAAATGTTATAAACAATTATAGGGGCATTACAACTATATTAAACTTCTTTTCACATAATTGATTCAAGATGGTTCCCGTTACCTGCGAAGTAACGGAATACTTAGTAACAAAACAAGTATGCGAAAGGGATTCAAAATGAGATATTATTCACTTTTTATTTTTTTAAATTTATAAATTTAAAGTTTTCAATTATGAACAAAAAGTTTCTAAGTGTGATCCTGTTCAGTGCCTTAATGGTTGGTGCTGCAGGTACATTTGTTTCTTGTAAGGACTATGATGATGACATCGAAAACTTACAGAAGCAAATTGATGAAAACGCTAAGGCTATAGATCAGATTAATAAGCTGATTTCAGATGGTAGCGTAATAACAGGGGTAGTCAAGGGAGCAAATGGCATCACTATTACTCTTAGCAATGGTAATTCTTATGAAATTACCAATGGCTCAAATGGCACAAATGCTGCAGTATGGAGCATCGGAGAGGATGGCTATTGGTATAAAGATGACGTAAAACAGGCTTATAAAGCCGTTGGCGAAAAAGGTGGTGATGGTTGCTACTATAAGCCTAATGAAACAACTGGGAACTTTGACATCTACAATGCTGATGGTACCTTAAAGGAATCTACCAATATCTCTTGGAAAGGTACGGGCATTACTGCTGTAGAGGATGGCAATGATGTGATTCTATACAATGTGACAAAGGCTGATGGAACGACAGGCAGTGTTACAATTTCAAAGACCAACAATTTGCGTAGCTTGGTTTTCATCCCACAAGTGTATGTTGATGGTGTGCAGGGGTTGACTTATGATTCCTATGCTTATAAAGCACTGACTTTATCTGAAAAGGATTCTAAATCGGAAAAAACGACAGCTGCAGCTACCAGCACCACTATCAATCCGGTTGTCTATGCCGAATATCATGTAAATCCGGCCAATGCCAACGTTAATGAACTGAAAGACAAACTTTCATTCATGGTGAAACCGAACGTGGATTATATCAGTTCACGTGCTGCTGCTTCCAATGATTTTGCAATGACTCCCGAATTCGTTTCCTTTACGGACGGTATTTTGAAGGTCAAAGTCAATATCAAGGGAATAGCCGCTACAGAAGAAAAGATTTCTGTGTTTGCATTGAATGTAGAGAAAGAAAATGGTGAAGATGTTACTTCTGATTATGCTACAGTATTCAAGAAAGATTTGAGTGACTTGGCTATCGCTGACCCGGCTGCCGAAGCTGCAAAGAAAGGTATCGCTGATAAAGACGAGCACTATAGAACTAAAATTGCTGCTGTAGATGCTGACGCATACAATCAAAAGGTTGTTTGGGCAGAAGGAAAGACTGAGGCAGAATCTAAAACATACTGTGATACCATTGTTGTTTACAACCAGAGCTTAGACTTGACGAAATGCGTAGAAGCTCATGAATTGGCATGTGAAGGTGGTGACAAAATCAAGGTTGCTGATTTGGAGAAACTTGGCCTGAGCTTTGCTTTTGATGTGGTAAAGAACTATAAGGTAGGTAATCCTGTAACCGATCAGGCAGACTTCGTGACTTTGGCTGATGGCGTTTTGACCCCGAAAGTGTATGAAACCGAAGGCCGTGCAGCTATTGGCCGTACTCCTATCGTACGTGTTCGTTTGATGGATGGCGAGAACCTTGTAAAGGTAGCTTACATCAAGGTATTCATTGCAGATGAGACAAGCGCTCCTGTTACTAACCAATATGAACTGACTATCGAAAACTTCAAGTATGATTGCGATGATGCTGCAGCTTCAAAACTGTCAACAGTTAAGGATATGAACGTTCAGGTATACAATGAAATCGGTCTGAGTAAAGAACAATTCCACGCAACTTATCCGTATTTCTACGACTATGGTGCTAACCAGACTCCGGCAGATTTGGGTACTTGTGAAGAAACAACAGATGCAGAAACTCAAGCTACTCACGTAATCAAATGGACTATCTCTAAAGACGCTTTGTGGGAAAATGCCAGCAAGCAGCTGACTCACCGTGTAAGATATTATGCAGGTGAAAATCAAACAGGTGCTTATGTTGAATTGGTACTGAAAGCTACGGTAGAAGATATCCAGAAGTCTTACAATGTAGCAAAAGCCGACTTCATCTCCAACTATTGGGATGCAGACAAAACTTATACCAAGTTTAATGTTGCCGTACCAAGTAGCACGACAGATGATGACCCAACTCACTGTACATTTGTTAATGATTTGAATTCTCCGTTCACAACTTGGGCAAAGAATAGTACGGAAGGAACTCCGGGCGTACTGAAACTTGACAAAGCAGTGACTGGTATAGAATACTTCTTCTGCGCTGATGACATCAAGAATATCACTAAGATTGGTGATATTGATGTAGTCTTCACAACAGATGAAGCTGGTACGACATTGTACGCTACAGTAGGCGGCAAAAAAGAAGAGATAGCTGTTATTAACAATGCTGGTTCTACCGCTCCTAACACTGTAACCTATAACAAGAATAGTGCTATTGCCAAGCAATTGTTGAATACTGGTGCTATGTACACTTATATTGGTGCTACTGGTCGTGTATGCGATGACGATACTAAGGTAGTGACTATTACATTTGATAATAAAGATCACTTCAAGGCTAACTTCATCCGTCCGGTCAACATTGCAGAACAAGCTGCTGATAACTTCATCGATGCTGTTGACTTTGGTGAAAAGGGTTCATTCATCCGCTTGGAAGATTTGATTGCTCCTTACGACTGGCGTGATCGCTACTTCAGTGACTATGCTAATTACTGGGGCTTCTACGGACCATTCACAATTACTGCTGATGTAGACAATGCTGAATGTGACTTGAACGGTGTTCGTCAGGCTGTTCCTGTAACGGTAGAGTTGAAAGCTAACACAAATACCACAATGGGTAGCGGTGATGATGCTAAGACTTCTCAGTATGGTTTCATCACTTACAAGAACAATGGTACTAAAGTTTCAGCATTCAATATCTACGTTAAAGTTACCGTAGAATATGGTTGGGGTACCATCAAGACTGATTTCATTACAGTTCCTGTAAGCTCTACTATCACTAATAACTAAAAGTAAACAAGTTATTAGAAGATAATAAATAAAAGAGTGGATATAGTCTTACAAAAGATTATATCCACTCTTCTTTTATTGTGCCTCCAATAATAAACGGTAGTGTAAAATAAACTGTGTCACGCATTATTTATCTCTAGAAAACTCATCGGT
>OLGI01001866.1_pt1 | contig 17033 bp, 9 predicted proteins | sample 1605221 | NCBI WGS metagenome assembly OLGI01 (sample SAMEA3888915, study PRJEB22519) | human gut metagenome | biome: human gut; feature: human-associated habitat; material: faeces | place: Denmark | collected 2010 | reverse complement strand
GAAGAGATCCCCAAGCGCCTGAAAACGCGTAAGGACTCAGTAGGGAATCTCCGTCTTGAGGGCGGAGAGGATGTCAAAACACGAATGTCGGCATCATCGATACGGCCGGCGAAGTTCGCTGGTGGCTCTTTGATACGCTGATTGGCGATCCGGAAAACCCGTGGTACTCGGGCTACTTTATGTGCTTCCAGTAGACCAAAGACGGTGCGCTCACCTGGGGCTTCGGTCAGCGGTATGTCAAATACGACCTCATGGGACGCGAGATCTTCAATCGCCGGCTCCCCTCGGGCTACAGCGACTTTGACAACGCCCAGAACGGCAACAGTCTCCTTCGTGTCGCAGCGTTCGACTACCGCCGCGCCGACAATAAGCGCGTTCACACGGTGCGTGACGTGATCGTTGAAATTGACCCGAATGGCGGCGTGGTCGATGATTGGCGTCTGGCTGAAATTCTCGATCCGTATCGTTCCAACGTCATTAAGGCGCTCGATCAGGGTGCGGTATGCCTCAATATTGATGCTTCCAAGGCCGGTCAGACCCTTTCGGCCGAAGATCTTGCCAAACAGGAGCAGGAAGGCGTCTTCGGTGACGTCGCCGGCGTGGGACCGGGCCGCAACTGGGCGCATGTCAATTCGGTTGACTACGATCCGACTGACGATTCCATCATCATTTCGTCGCGTCACCAGTCTGCCGTTATCAAGATCGGCCACGATAAGAAAGTTAAATGGATTCTTTCTTCTCCCGAAGGCTGGGCTGAAAAGGTCCTGACGCCGGTGGATAGGGACGGCAAGCCCATTAAGTGCGAAGGCAGCTTCGACTGGAGCTGGAGACGAGCCGGCTTTCAATGTCTGCAGGATGAAAGGCGAGCGGATGCTCGAACAGTTTTCCAAGACTTTTGAGTGCAGCTCTGATGTCCGGAAGCAAACGCTCAAGTGTGGGCGTTGCGATCATGCGCGGGCCGCATCGCTGGACGAGTTCATTATTGAAAAGTTTGCGAAGCGATGAAAGCATGCGCGAAGCTTTGGCCACGCTGATGCCTATGCGGGCGCTCGTCTTCGTGAGAGATTCGGTTTCGGCAAGGGTTTTGAGGAGCAAAAGGTCTATGTATTTGAGCTCGTGTATGACCGAAGCTGGGGCGGCGGGAATAATCTCGTCGGAAGGGGCGGGCTGCTGAGGCATTGTTTTTTAAAAATTATAAAGGTGATATCTATTATGAACATTTTTGCATCACGCTTTATGAAGAATGCTCATTCTGCGGGAATTCCCTCAGCGGCAGCGAAATAAAGTTTACGAAACAAGTGAATGCAGTTTCTTCCATTATTTTGAAGCCCGAAGAATCATGATTCTTCGGGCTGCAGGTCATTATGAAATAAAGGTGTTTTTAGAAGACTTTGCGTGCGCCGATGGTCCAGCGCCAATTCTCCTGAATTTCGCCGCCGGAAGTACGTTCAAGGTCAACGTAAACGTTGGCGGTGTCGCTGAGCCGGAAGTTGCCGCCGACACCGTATTCAACCCAGGTGCCGCCTAAGTCATCTTTGACCGTGCGGGAGGTGTTGTTTAAGGCTGTCGTTTCAACTTCACCTTGGAAGTCGTGAACAACCGAGAAGCGAGCGTAGATATTGCCCTTGTTTTCCGGGAAGTTGAAACCTGCACGGGCACCCAAGCGTCCGATCAGAGAGTCATAGTCTTTTTGGGAGAAGCGGGTGCCGTTAGATGCCGTGAAATCGTCACCAACGACGCGGCCGTAGATCACTTCAGCCTGCGGTTCAATAAAGGCGAGCTCGGAAAGATTGAACTTGTGTCCCACTTCCGCAGTGACAGCGTAGGCATTGTTGTTGTAGGAACCTGTCATCGTCTGAGCGGTAAAGTCAGCGTCGAGCCGAGCATAACGTGCCGTCAAATCCAGGTAGGATCCATTTTCATGCTGCCACACGCCGTAAGCCGTAAAAGCGTAGGCTTTGTTGTCGCCGGAAATGCCGGTCGCTTCAACTGAACCGTCGGTATAGCTGAATGCGCCGCCGATTGTCCAGGCGTCCGCCACCTTAACATCGGCACCGACTTGGATCGTGGTGTTCTTATTGACCTGTCCGGCATCGCCGTACTTCTGTTCAGATCCGAAGACGCGTGCCCAAGCACCGATATTGCCGTTCAGATCGCGGAGTTCACCCATGCGCTTTTGCAGGTTGTTGATCTCATGACGCCAAGAGAAAACGGCGAGGGAATTAATCGTGTTGTATCCCTCAAGCTTTTGGTTGGCTTGCGTTATCACTGAAGACGTTCCATCATCGTTGACAACTACCTTCCAGCTGTCAGCGACCGCACCTTCAGCAGCTGAGAGACTGAGGTCTTTCGTGGAACCGACAGAGGCTTTCAGTGCGTTCACTGCTTCGTCAGCTGATGCATACTTGTCGTTCTGGCTGCCAGAAAGAACAGCTTGGGCATCGGTATTCTTGTTGTCACCAATGTTGATGATCTGTTTATCAGCAGTATTAATGAGGAAAGTGCCGCCCGAGCCTTCGAGTGTGGTGCTAGTAATTTTTGCGCCGTCGTTAAGCGTGAGTGTAGATGTGCCGTTGAGCGTGGTGGAGGTCGTTGTTACTTCACCGTTGACACCAACCTTAACGGAATTGGATGCTGTAAGGTTCCCGTCAGTGCCTTCCCATTCGTTAATCACCCAAGAGCCTGAATCCTTAAAGACAATGCTGCTGCCCTTCCCAGTCACTTTGTACATGCCGGAGGAGGCTGTCGCATCGCCGGCGCCGCCCAAGGTGACTGTAGATGTTCCATCCGTTTGCGAGGCAATAATCGTACCGGTGATATTGGCCGTTTTGTTAACAGTTAAATTAACTGCAGAATTATTGCCGCCTTCGGCGTCGTTTGATCCTGTGCGTTTATTATTGTCGACTTTAATGTCGCCTTTAAGGTTAAGCACATCGGCTTTAATGTCTACGGTTGTATTGCGGTCAAAGTTGCTGTGACCTGCGCCTTCGTTGCCAACATTGATACTCCCGGTCATATCCAGCGTTCCGGCTTTGACGCTCAAAGTCAGCTTTTTGTCGGGTTTGGACATTTCCCCATAAGTGCCGCAAATATTACCGTTAATAGTGAGTTTATTGGCGTCGACATGAACTTCACCCCAGCCGCCGGAGCCGATTACGCCGCCGTTGGGATTAGTTGAGCCATCAAGTACTGCTTCATCGGCATAAAGAAACACCTTGTTGCCTTCATTGGCCTGAAGCAGGGCAACACCGTAATCATCTTTGCCCCAGCCAGTGTGCGCTTCAAAATAACCAATGCGGCGGTCAGCTGAACCAATGTTGGCGACCGACGAACCATCGCCCTGACGCACATGAATAAATTCATCACCCGTATACGACACGATACGGTCGGCATAAATAGTCAACGTATTGTTCGAACCCGAAAGACGGATGCCGCGGTCACCGCCTTTTTTATCGGTTTGATCGACAACAGAGTCGCCCAACAATAAGGTGCCCACATCAATAGTGAGAGAGCTGTTTCCGCCCAAAACCACAGCGTTGTAGTCTACCCCAGGAGTATTGTTGGCATCATTGGTTGCGGGGTTCTGAGAAATGAATTCAAGAGTTCCGCCAGTAATGGTGCTTTCTTGGCTATTTTCCTCCGTACCATGAATAAAGAGTTGGGCGTTTGTCCACTCATTGGGTTTTGCATGCGAACCGGAAGTACCATTAAAAATAAGCTTATCTGCAGAAGATCCTTCCCAACTAGTCTGACCTGTAGAAGTAGGAGTCCAACTTTGACTGGTCCATGTTGTATCGGCTGCTTGAGCGAGAGAGGCGGCAGCAAGCGTCGCTACGGCAATGATCGTTTTTTTCATCAGAATTCCCCAGATTTCCCCGCGTTCAAGCGGGAGGTTGAGTGACTGTACTGAACAGCTTTAAAAAGCTTATGGGGAGAAGAATGCGATTTGTTGACTTGGGGGGGGGTATACCCTACCACATTGCAATGCGCTTATTTTCAGGCTTTAACAAGAAATGGATATTGTTTTATCGACGCAACAAAGGGTTAACCAATAAGCTCATTAGGACAAGCCGAATTGGATAGCAAGCGGATAACACTTGACACAGTATGAGCGACGACTGCCAAACTTGAGAAATTGAATTCGTCTGTTCCAAACAACCTGAAATTTTAATAATTCTCAAATAAAAGCTTATTTGTTTGAGAATGTTCTAATATCGACTAATGTTTTTCAATCGATATCTCTTTACAGAGTCCGAAGTAATTATAAATTATCACTTCTGTTCACTTTATTGCTTTTTCAATGCCAAAATCCCGTAACGGTTTGATGGTCATAGCATCCTCGGTAGATGCCGAATATAGGAGTTTTTGAAATCCGATACGATCAGAAGGCCAACTCAGTGAAACTGCCCGGTATTCAAGAGTGCCCAAATTTTTTGTGTAAGCCTGTTATTGTCTCTCTGTCATGAATGACGGTACTTTGCGACTTCGTTTGGTAAAGCGTTTAAACGATAGCAGAGTACACATATACGACATAATATTTTTTAGAAATTAATAAGTTGATCGTTGGCAAATATCTGCAGACGATAAAAAAGTGTTGGCTCAAGAAAACATATTGTTTACGCAGACCGATAATTTAACTTTGAGTGGCGTCAGACAGAGATACAGTTGGAGCACAAAGAAGAAAAAGCGCTCTGATTCCCAGAGGGATTCAGAGCGCCTAGTCACTATAGAGCTGCCGTATGTTTTTAGGCCGATGCGCCGAGCTTCTCAACTCTTACGGCACACACCTTGTATTCCGGCGTACTGCAGATATTGTCGAGTGCCGCTTTGGTGAGCCAGTTGCAGTTGCCGTCCTGAAAATGGAAGGGCATCCAGCTTTCGCCGACATTGGTTTTGTCGGACACATGAGCGACCGAATCAATAGCGCCGCGTCTTGAAGTGACCTTCACGCGGTCGCCGTTGCTGATGCCGAGACGTTCAGCATCCTTGGTGTTGAGCTCAATGAAGGAGCGCCCCGAAATCTCGTTGATGCCTTCCGTTTTGTCGGTCATGGCGCAGGCGTTGTACTGATAGAGCACTCGGCCGGTGGTGAGCATCAGCGGATACTCACTGTCGGGCAGTTCGCTCGGATCACGGTACTGCGCGGTCGAGTAGCGGCCGAGACCTCGGGTGAACTTCCCAACGTGGAGAATCGGCGTACCCGGATGATCCGGACTCGTGCAGGGCCACTGCAGTCCCTGACCGGCGTTTTCGGCGCCGTCGAGACGCGCATGGCTGATGCCGGCAAAGGACGGGGTAACCGAAGCAATTTCGTCCATGATCTGAGCGGGCGTGAGATGCGGCTGAGGGTAGCCCATCCGATTCATGATATCGGTGAAGATATCCGTGTCGGCGCGCGTTCCGGGAATTTCCACGGCTTTGCGGATGCGCTGCACGCGGCGTTCGGTGTTGCTGAAGGTGCCTTCTTTTTCGGCATAGCTGCGTCCCGGGAGCACAACGTCGGCATACTTTGCCGTTTCCGTGAGGAAAAGCTCATCCACCACCAGGAATTCAAGGTTCTTGAGGGCCTTGATGACGTGATGCGTGTCCGGGTCGGTGCGCACCGGGTCTTCGCCGAAAATGAAGAGCCCCTTTACTTCGCCTTCGATCATCTTGGGGAAGCAGTCCGTGGCATAGAGTCCTTTGAATCTCGGGAGCTGAGTTCCCCATGCTTTTTCAAATTTCTCAACGATGCCGGGGGCAGCGATTTTCTGGTAGCCCGTGAGATCGCCCGGAGATGCCCCCATGTCGCAGGCGCCCTGAACGTTGTTCTGGCCGCGAAGCGGATTAATGCCGCAGCCGGGACGGCCGTATTTGCCGGTCACCATGGCAATATTGGAGAGCGACATCACGCCTTCGGTGCCCGAAGAGTGCTCGGTGACGCCTAAGCAGTAGACAATCGCGGCGCGGTCCGCGCGGCCGTAAAGGCGAGCTGCGGCAATGAGGTCGCGCGGGTCAATCGCGCAGATTTGAGCGACGCGCTCCGGCGTGTACGCTTCGACCATCGCTTTGAGGTCTGTGAAACCTTCCGTGCGGGACTCAATGAACGCGTGGTCGATCAAGTCGTCATGAATAAGCTGACGGACGATGCCGTTGGCAAAGGCGACGTTCGTGCCGGGCTTGAGTTTGATGTGCAGGTCGGACGTTTTGGACAATCCGATATCGCGGGGGTCAACGACAATGAGCCGCGTGCCGCGGGCGACCGCAGCGCGAAGCTGCATGCCGATCACCGGATGCGCCTCTTCGGGGTTGGAGCCCACGAGCAGGATCACCTGAGCGTTTTCGCAGATATCGGAAATGGGATTGGTCATAGCGCCGGAACCGAGCGTGCGCTGCAGACCGGCAACCGATGGTCCGTGGCAGACGCGGGCACAGTTGTCGACGTTGTTGGTCTCAAAAACCGTGCGCGCCATCTTCTGGAGCATGTAGATGTCTTCATTGGCCGAACGCGCGCAGGCAAAAGCTGCGATGGCGCTCCCGCCGTGCCGGGCCTTGATTTCGCCGAAGCGCCGCGCAACGAGATCGAGCGCCTCATCCCAGGAGGCCGGTTCAAGTTCGCCGGTGATTTTGCTGCGGATGAGGGGCGTCGTCAGGCGCTGAGGCGAGTGAACGAAGTCAAAGCTCGCCGACCGTCCCTTCACGCAGAGAAGCCCGTGATTGGATGGGCCGTCCAGAGCTTCAGTGTCGACAATGCGGCCGTTTTTCACCACGAGGTTATATTGGCATCCGGTAGCGCAGTGCGGACAGGTCGTCCGCACGCGCTGGATTTCCCAAGAACGGTATTCGCGGCGGCGCTTCATGGTGATGGCGCCCGTTGGGCAGGCCCCTGCGCAGTTGCCGCAGGACTCGCAGTTCGTGCTTTTCCAGTCTTCGGCGAAAGGCGCAAGAATGGAGGTGCGCACGCCCCTGCGGCCGGTAATCAGGGTGTGGTTGCCCGCAGCGTTGTTGCAGGCGCCTACGCAGCGCTGGCAGCGAATGCAGAGAGCGGGATTAAAGGCAATGAAGGGGTTCGAGTCGAGGATCGGTCCCCCGGCGGGCTTAACGTCAAAAGGCGTCGTTTCAACCCCGAGCTCTCGGCAGCGGTCCTGCAGTTCGCAGCTGCCGTTTTTCGGACAGCTGAAACAGTACTGGGTGGTGTTGAGTCCGTGGTCGGCGATGATGAGCTGGAGTGCCGTGCGGCGTGCCGCAGTGATCGCGTCCGAATTGGTGTGCACGACCATGCCGGGCTTGACGAGGGTGTTGCAGGAGGATACAAGGCCGGCAGTGCCTTCGACCTCAACCACGCAGAGCCGGCAGGAGCCAATGGAGCTCACATTCTTCAGGTAGCAAAGCGTCGGAATATGAAGACCGGCGCTGCGCGCAGCTTCGAGAATGGTGGTGCCTTCTTGGACGGAGACAATCCTGCCGTCGATCGTAAAGTCAAACATATTGGATTCTCCCGCCGCAGGACGCACCTGCACCGAAACAGTCGCAGCGCAGGCAGCGGCCGCATTCTTGCTGCACTTCTTCACTGCTCATGCCGATTTCGACTTCATTGAAGTCGCGCTTTCTGAATTTGACCGGCCGCTCGATCAGATTGACGCGCCCTTTGGGCGTGCGGTCATTCATGCGCGGAGGCGGCGCCGAAACGCCGCAGTCGAGGTAATGGTGAAAGCCGAGCATTTCATCAATGTTGCGGGCGGCGACCTTGCCGGCGCCCACGGCTTTGATGACGGTGGTGGGACCGCTTTGGCAGTCGCCGCCGACAAAGACATTGGAAAAGCCTTCGGCAGCGAGGAATTCGTCCGTCGTAAAAGCGCCCCAGTGCGTCTTCATGCCGAAGGCTTCAAAGGGCGAGGAAACCACGTCCTGACCGACGGCCGCCACGATAAGGTCTGCCTCCAGACGCTCAACGGGCTTTTGCGCATTGACGACGCCGGGGCGGCCGCGTGAGTAGGCACTGATCATCTGCGGCTGCATCAGGAGCGCCGTGCAGGCGCCGGATGCATCGACTTCAATGGAAACCGGCGCCTGAAGCGGGAGCATCTCGACGCCCTCAGCAACGGCGCTTTCGATTTCTTCCTTGAGCGCCGTCATGTCTTCAATGCGGCGGCGATAGACCAGATTCACCTCGGCAGCCCCCGCGCGCACCGCGGTGCGCACGCAGTCCATGGCGACATTGCCGCCGCCGATTACTGCAATCTTTTTGCCGCGGTAGTCCGGGTAGATGCCGTCGCCGATGCTGCGCAGCATATCGACGGCAGAAATGACGCCCTTGGCGTCTATCCCGGGCAGACGAAGCTTTTTAGCCGCATGCGCGCCGATGGCGACGAAGACAGCATCGCAAGTTTCCGAAAGCGCCTTCATTTCGTCGGTGCCGACGGGGCTCTCGAGATGGACATTGATGTTGCCCACGCCGAGAATGGCCCGGATGTCTTCGTCCAGACGCTCGCGCGGGAAACGGTAGGCAGGAATGCCGTAGCGCATCATGCCGCCCAAGTGTTTCTTTTCTTCATAGAGCTCCACCGTGTGCCCCATGAGCGCGAGGAAATAGGCGCAGGTAAGGCCGGCCGGGCCGCCCCCGATGACGGCGATCGTGCGTCCGGTATCAGGCTGACGCTTCGGGGTCGGAACGGTGTCGGCAGCCGCTTGATCGCAGGCGTACTTTTTGATGGCGCGGATATTGATCGGCGCATCAATGAGCGTGCGGCGGCAGCGCTTTTCGCAGGGATGCTCGCACACATAGCCGCAGGCAGTCGGAAAAGGATTGTCTTTGCGGATCAGCGCAACGGCTTCGGCGTTGCGGCCTTCGGCCACGAGCGCGATGTAGCCCGGCACGTCAACGTGCGCAGGACAGAAGGTTTCGCAGGGCACGGACTGAGCGATGCCCTTCTGGCAGCTCTGCTCTTCCGTATGGTGCTTAAATTCGTCGGCAAAGCGGGTGAGGCTCTCGAGCACCATCTGCGCAGCGTCGTAGCCGATGGCGCAGTCCGAGCCCAAGCGGATGAATTCCGCGAGTGTTTTGAGCCGGCTGAGATCTTCGGGCTGAGCTTCGCAGTCCACGATGCGGCGCATAAGCTTGGCGAGCTGAGGGAGGCCGTCCCGGCACGGCACACATTTGCCGCAGGTCTGCAGCGCACTCGCTTCAAGGAGGCTCAGCTGCAGCGCAAGCGCGCATTGTCCTGGAGGCGTGGCTTCGATGCGCCGAGCAAAACCATGCATAGTTTCTTCGTTGCGCGCATCAGTCACGGGGATGGAATGAACGGATAGTCTGGCCACGAACTTCTCCTAGATCTTCATGGCTTGCACCGTGATGTAGCTTTATGAATAGGTGCAGGTGGTTGGGGCTGAAGAGCTTGGCAGACTGTACTCACGTTATCCCTTAGCTCTATGGAGCGGCATTGTATCTTCCGATTGAACGTCTGAGAAGTTCAATCCGCATATATTTATAAACCTTAGAAAATTTCAGCCTTCAGGAATTAATTCGAAGGCATTAGGCTGTTTGACCTATAAATAATGAAATCCGCTGCGGCAGTAGGGGGATAGACAGCAAAAGCTGTTCCTTATATAACAGATAGTCTGCGCCTGATGCTGGGGAGCCCAGAACGCAGAAGACGATCAGCATCCCTGCAATGAGAATTGCAACCAATCGCAAAGACAAAATGCGGAAAAGCTGATTGAAATCCTGCAAAAGACTGCGGCAGAGGGAATTTCAGCCCACAATGATCTTGCCGGCAAAATTCCGCCTTGATAGGACAATCCCCTACATCTTCCGTATTGGTTGTATATTTGCAGTCCGTTGAGGGTTATCCCTGATTTTTGACCATCTTCCTGAGACGGCAGGGATCGCCCGCAGATGCAAAACGCAATAAAGGAGATCACCATGATTCGCACGTTTGCCGCTCTTGCTGCTGTTCTGACTGTCGGTGCCGTTCAGGCTGCCGATATGAATATGGATATGTCCGGCCATGAACATCACATGATGACGGGGGACCATTCCATGCATATGGCCGCACAGAGCCCGGCTGTTCAGGCTGTCGGCGTTGTCAAGGCTGTTGATGCAGCCAACGGCAAGGTCACGATTGAGCATGAACCCATTGCTGCCCTGCAGTGGCCGGCCATGACGATGCGCTTTACCTTCAAGGACCCCAAGCTCGTTGAAGGCCTGAAGGCGGGCGACAAGATTCACTTCACCTTCACGCAGGAAGGTCAGCTCTCGGTGCTCCAGAGCATCGAACGCTGATTGCCCCAAGCACTGCCGGACTCTGCCGCGCACTGATCCGCCGCTCCCCCGAGCTTCTGGCCGAAACGCAGCAGTGCTTCAGTCCGCATTGCTTCTGCCCGCAACTCTCTGCTTGCCCGACCCTCAAGCCGTCATCCCTCGCCGGGACGACGGCTCTCCTCGTATTACCCCTTTTTTGTCAGCCGCCCAATCGCCGCATCGACAAAATGACTGACGGACCGTTCCCATGACGTCGCCTTCCCCGTCCACCTCATCTTCCCCATCGACTCAGACCGGCCGCAGTCCGGTGCTCACGGTGCTTGCTGTGGTTGTCGCTTTGGCTGCCGGCGCAGCTGCCGGCGGATATGCCGTTTGGCGGCACCAGTCTTCACTCGAACATTTCGCGCAGCGGCTCGGGCTCCTTGAGTCGACATCAGCATCCGGAGCGCATTCGGCCTCAGAAGCCCCGCAGACGCCCGCCGGCCTCAAGCTCGCGCAGCCAGATGCCGACGGCAAACCCGTGCTTTATTGGTACGACCCGATGAAGCCTGACGTGCATTTCGACAAACCCGGTCCTTCGCCCTTCATGGATATGGACCTCGTGCCGAAATACGCCCCCGTGGGCGCAGCCGCAGCAAAGCCCAAAGCCAAGGTGAAGCTCGCCGAACCGGATGCTGACGGCAAGCCCGTGCTCTATTGGTACGACCCGATGAAGCCCGACGTGCACTTCGAGAAATCCGGTCCGTCGCCCTTCATGGACATGGATCTGGTGCCCAAGTACGCTTCTCAAGCCGATTTATCGGGCGGCGAGGATGAAAATCTTGAGCCTCAGGGCGTTGTCATTGATCCGACGCTCACGGCCAATCTCGGGCTGAAGACGGCAAAGGCCGAGGCGGGGCAGCTCTCGCTTTCGCGCTGGTTCCCGGCGGAAGTGCTCGTCAACGGCCACCATACGGCTCAGGTGCAGGCTCGGGCAGAGGGGTTTGTGGAGTCTGTCGCGCCGGTGACGGTCGGTGACTTTGTCAAAAAAGGGCAGCCGCTCGCTCAGCTGACCATCCCGTCATGGGTGGAGATGCAGAGTGAGTATCTGGTGCTCGCTGAGTTAAAGCGCAGCCGCGCTGAGCTCGACGCAGTGCTTTTGCGCCTCAAGCTTGCCGGCATGCCCGATGCCGACATTGAAGCGCTTCGCCGCACGAAGAAAGTCCGCACGAGCTTTCATATTGCTGCTCCGATTGACGGCGTGCTGACCGCTTTCGCGCTGAAAAACGGCATGAACGTCACAAAGAGCGATGCGGTAGCGGCGGTTGAAGGACTTGATCCGCTCTGGGTAACGGCTTCGGTGCCCGAGCGCTATGCGCCGTATCTCTCCCAAGCGAAGTTTAAGCTCTCCGTCGACGCCTTCCCCGGCCGCACTTGGGGGGCTTCTGCGCCGACAGTGCTGCCCGAGGGCGAAGCGGCTACGCGTACGCTGAAGCTGCGGTTTCCGGTCGACAACCCCAATCTTGAACTGCGCCCGGGGATGACGGCCAAGCTTCTCCTTGCGGCGCCGGGGGCCCAAGGCATTCTCGTGCCCTCGCAGGCGGTGATTGACGACGGACGAAATCCCCGCGTGATCGTGCGTGAAGGCACGCGCTTCATTCCGAAGTCCGTGCGCATCCTCGGTGAATCGTCCGGACAGACAGCGCTTGCCGCGGGTGTTCAGCCCGGCGAAGACGTGGTGGTATCGGGCGTCTTCTTGATTGACAGCGAAGCCAATATTGAAGGGGCGCTTGCCCGCATGCAGCCGGCTGCCGAAGCTCAGAGCGCCCATGAGGGCGCGGCAGCCTCCATGGCGATGCCCGCAGGCGCTATGAAATCGGCTTCGCCGGATGCAGCTCAGAGCGAGCCGAAGGGCAGCATGCCGCAGGGCATGAAGCACGGAGCGCCGGATGAGTCTCTCGAAACACCGTCCAAGCCTCAGACGGTGCTCGACCTCAGCAGTTCGACGCCCTCGGCGGCAGCACAACCCCAAGGAGCCGCGAAATGATTGAACGCGTCATCCGCGCCTCGGTTGAAAATCGCGTACTCGTTCTTTTCGGCGCGCTTTTGCTCGCGATCGCCGGCATCGTTGCGGTGCTGAAGACGCCCGTGGATGCGCTTCCCGACCTTTCCGACGTTCAGGTCATCATTAAGACCGATTACTCGGGACAGGCGCCGGAAATTGTTGAGAACGAGGTGACGTATCCCATCAGCACGACGATGCTCTCCGTGCCGGGCGCCTCGACCGTGCGCGGCTTTTCACTCTTCGGCACCTCTTTTGTCTACGTTCTTTTTGAGGACGGAACAGATCTTTACTGGGCGCGTTCGCGCGTGCTGGAGTCGCTTAATTCGGCTGCAGGGAAACTCCCGAGCGGCGTCACGCCCGAACTCGGTCCGGACGCCACCGGTGTGGGCTGGATCTATCAGTACGCTTTGGTGGACAAGTCCGGAAAGAACGATTTGGAAAGCCTGAGAGCGCTCCAGGACTGGTTTCTCAAATATGAACTCAAGACCATCCCGGGCGTAGCTGAAGTGGCGAGCGTGGGCGGCGCCGTGAAGGAATATCAGATCATTCCGGATCCGGTCAAGCTCGAGCAGTACGGCGTTACGGTGGGCGACATCAAGACAGCGCTTTCCGCTTCGAACCAGGAAGCAGGCGGCGGCTCCATCGAGATGGGCGAAAGCGAATTCATGGTGCGCGCTCAGGGTTATCTGAAGACGCTTGACGACTTCCGCTCCATAGTGCTCAAAACAAATGCATCGGGAACGCCGACGGTTTTGGGCGACGTCGCTCAGGTTCGTCTGGGGCCGGAAATGCGCCGCGGCATCGCGGAGCTTGACGGCGAAGGTGAAGTCGCGGGCGGCATTATTTTGCTCCGTACCGGCGGCAACGCTCGTGAAGTCATTGGTGCTGTGAAGACGCGCCTTGAGGAACTTAAGAGTGCGCTTCCTGAAGGCGTGGAAATTGTGCCGGTCTATGACCGAAGCTCACTCATTGACCGTGCCATCCAAAACCTCACGCATAAGCTCATTGAAGAATTCATCGTCGTTGCGCTCGTCTGCGCCATTTTCCTCTGGCATGTGCGAAGTGCACTGGTGGCGGTGATTACGCTGCCGCTCGGCCTCGCACTCGCCTTCATAGCGATGCACTTTCAGGGGCTTAACGCCAACATCATGAGCCTCGGCGGCATTGCAATTGCCGTGGGCGCCATGGTTGATGCGGCCATCGTCATGATTGAGAACGCCCACAAGCATATTGAAGCTTGGGAGGAGGCGCATCCTGGGGCAGATCTTGCCGGCTCGGAGCGCTGGCAGGTCATCACGGAAGCAGCGGTAGAGGTGGGACCGGCGCTCTTTATGAGCCTCCTTATCATTACGCTTTCCTTCATTCCGATCTTCACGCTCGAAGGCCAGGAAGGGCGTCTCTTCGGGCCGCTCGCCTGGACGAAGACGTGGTCGATGGCCGCCTCGGCCTTCCTGGCTGTGGTGCTCGTGCCGGTGCTGATGGGACTTTGGATTCGCGGCAAGATTCCGCCCGAAGACAAAAATCCCCTGAACCGCTGGCTTGTGCGTCTTTATCAGCCGCTCCTCATGGGCGTGCTGCGCCGGCCGAAGACGACGCTCTTTGCGGCGCTCTTGGTGCTTATCGGCGGCCTCTATCCGGTGGAAAAGCTGGGCGGCGAATTTCTGCCCCAGATTGCCGAGGGCGATATTCTTTATATGCCGTCTACGCTTCCGGGGGTGTCTTCATCTGAAGCAGCAGCCATGCTGCAAAAGACCGACAAGCTCATCCGTACCGTGCCCGAAGTCGCTACGGTCTTCGGCAAGGCCGGCCGCGCCGATACGGCTACTGACTCGGCGCCTTTGGAGATGATTGAAACCACCATTCAGCTCAAACCCGAAAGTGAATGGCGCCCCGGCATGACGATGGAAAAGATTATCGACGAGCTCGATAAGACCGTTCGTCTCCCGGGTTTGGCCAACTTGTGGGTGATGCCGATTCGAAACCGCATCGACATGCTCTCCACCGGTGTGAAGAGCCCCATTGGCATTAAGGTGTCCGGACAGTCGCTTGCCGACATCGACGGCGCTGCCGAGCAGATTGAAGAGGCCGCGAAGACGGTTCCGGGTGTCGTATCAGCTATTGCTGAACGACTGACGGGCGGACGCTACGTTGAAGTCAGCGTTGACCGTCTCAAGGCTGCCCGCTGGGGGCTCACTGTTGCCGGCGTACAGAGCTACGTTAAGTCCGCCGTGGGCGGAGAGATGGCGGGCGACGTTGTCGACGGGATCGCGCGCTATCCGATCACGATCCGCTTCCCGCAGAGCTGGCGCGATTCGCCTGAAGCGCTCCGCAATCTGCCGATCATTTCCGGGTCCGGTCAGAGTCTGACTTTGGGGGATGTGGCTGAAATCCGCACGTCTCTCGGTCCCTCGATGCTGCGTACGGAAAATGCCCGGCCGGCTGCCTGGGTCTTTGTCGATGCCCGTGATCGCGACATGGCGTCGGTAGTGCGGGATCTTCGTGAAGCCATTGCCAAGTCGGTGTCTCTGAAGCCGGGCGTTTCCGTGGCCTTCTCGGGGCAGTACGAATTGATGGAGCGCGCCAAGGATCGCCTGACGCTGATGGTGCCGATGACCATCCTCATCATCTTCGTGCTGCTTTATCTGGCGTTCCGCCGTTTTGCAGAGTCGCTCCTTATTTTGGGCAGTCTGCCTTTCGCACTCACGGGCGGCATTTGGCTCCTTTACCTGTTGGGCGACCGACTGTCAGTTGCCGTGGGTACGGGTTTCATTGCCTTGGCGGGTCTCGCGGCAGAGTTCGGTGTGGTGATGATCGTCTACCTGCGGCATGCCGTGCAGAACGATAAGTCCTTGGCCGATCCCAAGACCTTTACGGTGGAGGCGCTTGACCGAGCTATTGAGCATGGTGCGGCGCTTCGAGTTCGTCCGAAGACCATGACGGTGGCTGTGGTGCTTGCCGGCCTGATTCCGATTTTGGTGGGAACAGGCGCCGGCAGTGAGGTGATGAGCCGCATCGCCGCGCCGATGGTGGGCGGCATGGTAACGGCGCCGCTCCTTTCGCTCTTCGTTATTCCCGCGGCCTGGAAGCTCATCATGCTGCGGCGCAGGAAGCTTTAAGGCGAAACGCCGCAAAGCCATATGCATCGGCCGGTCTGCTTGCAGATCGGCCGATGTGTTTATAAGGGCACAACATTCAGAAGATTGGCCCCAGAGGGTGCTTGTGTAAGCTCAAATTCTTGTCGAGAAAAATGGTCTATTGAACCGAAAGAACTGCGACATGAGCCGGCAGAAAATGCCGCAAATTTTGTGTTCCCGCAAAAAGCAAAGCCCCCGCAAGCCGTCCAAAGATTGCGGGGGCAGACTAGTAGGATTTCTAAATCGACAGGAAGGCTCTGGCAAACTTGTCGATTAGGAACCTTCTAGATCGATAGGCCGATTAGAACTTGTGGATCAAACCGGCGATGACTTCAGTAGCCGAAGGCTTTCTGTCGCCAAGATCATCCTTCGTATAAGCGGCTGCGGCATATACGCTGGTGCGCTTCGAAAGTGAGTAGTCGTAGCCGCCGGCAATGTTCCAACGCTTGCCATCGATGTCGCTGTCCTTGACGTCCTCAGCATCCATGTAGCCAACGTGTGCTTTAAACGTGCCGCCAAAGGCAGGAACTGCAGCGCCGAGGGAGAATCCATAGCCTTCAAGGCCGTTTTCAGTCACATAGCCTTTTCCGAACGTACCGTCTTTTTCGTAGCTTTTCTGGCCAACACCACTTGCGTTGTCAAAGTACTGTCCCATTGCATAGATACGAACAACCCCAAAGTTGTAGTTGCCGCCCACTGTAACTGTCAGGGAGTCATCGTCAATCTTCGACTTGTAGCTGCCATATGAGGCATAGTTGATAGAATCGACGGTTGCGACAAGCTGAAGATCCCCGATGTCGTAGGTGGCGCCAATGCCGTAGTAGCGGTTCACGGAGGATTGGCCTTCAACACCATCTTTCTGCGAGACAGAATCGTTCTGGAAAGAGTACTGTGCGTAGACCTTGGCACCTGCAAAAGCCGGCGTTACATAGGTAACGGTATTGTCGAATCGGGTCCAGCCATTGGCCGTAACGAACTTCGTGCCAATCGAATCACCCCACCCCGAAGAGAACGGCGAGACGCGGCCGAGCAGGCCATAGGAGCCGTTGGAGCTGGCGAGCTGACCAACACGACCAAAGGACAGCGTACCAAAAGCACCGGTGACGAAGAGGTTGGATTCACGACCGAAGAGACGGTCTGAATTGTCCATCTTGCCGTCATCAGCAGTAAAGCCATTTTCGAGAACAAAGCCGACCTTCAGGCCATTGCCGAGGTCTTCCGTGCCTTTCAATCCGAAGCGGGAGCCAGAATTCTGGCCGCTCTTCATCTGGAAAGTATCTTGTGCATCTTTATCGGCAGTGTCACCGTCAACATGTTCATACGAGAAGCCGTAGTCGACCAAGCCGTACAGCGTGACGTCGGCAGCCATAGCAGAACCCGCAAATGCGCCAAGAACGGCGAGAGCAGCAAGTGTCTTTTTCATTTTTCAGAGCCTTATGTGAGCAATGAAGTATCCTGCTCAAAGGGGTCGAGCAGGTCTTTTGTCAGGAGGCGAAGTTTCTATTTGGGCTTGTCATCTTTATTCAGGGAGCAAGTCTTTCCAAGGAACTTCTTTTCCTTAAGAACCCTAGTCAACAATGATTAGGGGACGCTGCAAATCATCCTGTACCCCCCC
>OLGI01001856.1_pt1 | contig 17146 bp, 4 predicted proteins | sample 1605221 | NCBI WGS metagenome assembly OLGI01 (sample SAMEA3888915, study PRJEB22519) | human gut metagenome | biome: human gut; feature: human-associated habitat; material: faeces | place: Denmark | collected 2010 | reverse complement strand
TCCTCTGGGAGCATCTACCACCGGAGTACCATTCCGCAATACAGTCCCATAAAAACCGCCGTCAGGCGCCACTGCATAATCCATCCAAAATGGCAGTACACTGTCCCGGACATTGGCAACAATTTCCGCACACAATGTCGACCGTAACGAATTATGCCGAACAGTACATGCACACACGCCCATACATATAAACAGAAGGAAACAAAATGTTTTTCTTGCCATACTTAACTACAAGTTTAAATTGTGGACACTTAATCATCTGATTTGCTCATTCAGGAATACATACCCCAAACATAGTGAAGAATCTCTTTTCTGTAGAAGAGATTCTTCACTTCGTTCAGAATAACAGAACAATATAATTGTCTATTCTTAGCACAATTTTAGAGTCATCAATATCCCTCATTCTGGTCCTCCGAATTGATGAGAGGATTATTAAGAATCTCATTAGTAGGTATTGGGAAAATCTCCTGATATTTCTGATGCTCAAAATAACGGAAAGAATCGCCAGTTTCCCAGCACTCCTCCGGTGTAGAATTGGCTTTTGTTTTCGGGTATTCGCATCTGAACCATTCTTCAGCCAACCCCATACGGCAAAGGTCGAAATATAAAGAGAACTCTGCATTGAGCTCATGACGGCGTTCTTGTGTCAAAGCCACTTTCCATACATCACTTGTATACCCTTTCCGCGTCTTATATTCAGCATAAACAGTCTTTGCATCGGGTACATCGACAACTGTCGTATTCAACATTGCCTGCGGGAAATCAATGGCTTGTACACCAATTTCCAAGTTACCCCACGCACGATTACGCACTTGTCTGATCATCTCCCATCCGGTCGCTTCCTCACCCGTCTCGAAACAACATTCAGCATAATCCAACAATACGCCTGCATATCGTTTGAAAGTCAATGAAATCGGGCAATACACAAACCCGTCCTTACCCGGTTGCTTTCTCCAATACTTCAACGAATATACGCAAGGTACATTTTCAGAGCCTTGTACATATCCGCTGTAAGAGGGATTAAGCCCCAGCTTTTGGCCGGTAATGGGATGTGTGTCACCAGTACCTACACAAGTGTATTCCTTGCGTTTGTCACCTTGCTCAAAAGAGCGATAATACTCCCAAGACAGAGCCAAGGATCCCCAACCACCGTATTCGGGAGCGGCACACATATAGCCATACCATATCTTACCGTCATCGTTGCTGTTGCCTCCCCAATTCATATTGCCATGAGTATGATAGGCAACCTCGAAAACCGATTCTTTTGTCCAATGGTTGTCCCAGGCATGGAGATTGGCATAACATGGTTCCAATGCATATACATTACTAGCAATAATATCATTCAACTCCTTCTTGGCCTCAGTGAATTTCTTCTGATACATATAGAGTTCAGCCAAAAATGCCTTGCAGAAACCTTTCGTAATACGACCGTATTCTCCATCGGCAGGTTCCCAATCCAACTTTTCCATAGCAAACTTAAGGTCTTCCTCAACAACCTGATAAGTGCCCTCCAAATTTTCAGGACGCGCCTTTCCTGCACTGGTTGTATAAGTCTCACCTGTAAGCAACATAGGAACAGGACCAAAGACTTTTGACAAATACAAGTAATTATATGCACGAATGGCACGCGCCTCAGCTTCAAACTGCGTTTTCTTTTCGACAGAAAGCACGGAAACGTCCACATTCTGCAATCCAGCCAGAAAACGATTGGCCCGGTCAATAGCTTTATAACTCATACGCCAAGCCGTATCCAGCGAACCTTTATTGGCCAATACCGCATGACGCTGCCATTCGGCATCCCAGCCGGATGCCTGACAATCCATCGTACTATGCCCCGCAATAAATACATTAGGTTTGAATCCCCATGTTGTATCATCTCCACTGTTGTCACTACCTTGATAAGTATAAAAAGTATCGTATATACCATAAAGCCCCGACTTTATGTTTGTTTCATTCTGATACATGAAATCTTCAGGCAGAATATCGTAATGATCTACTTCCAAATAGTCATCACAGGAACTGGTGGTACCCAAGGTTAGAGCACTCAGCAACAATATATGATAAAAACTTTTTTTCATAATGATATCTGTTTATCTGTTAGGTATTTAGAATTGTACACTCGCACCGAAAGAAATAGATAACGGGAACGGATACCGTCCGCCATCGAATCCTGTCAACAACACTCTGTTTGACCCGACTTCCGGATCACCCCATTTATTATAGGAAGAAAGCGTCAATATATTATCTGCACTGACAAATACGCGGGCATTCTCCATCTTCGCATGCTTTATCAAATTCTTCGGGAAAGTATAACCAACCTGAATGTTCGAGATCTTCAAATAATCACCTTTCTTAATGAAGGCGTCACTGGCACGGTGGTTCTTATTGTGGTCGCCTTTGGTGATACGCGGATATTTACCATTGGGATTCTCAAGAGTCCAGGCATTCTTCACATATTCTGCCAGAACGTTCTGGTAGCCACCATCAGGACCATACATAGAAGTCAGACGGGCAGCACTATAAGAATAGATATCCATACCAGCTACCCCATACATATTCATCGAAAAGTCGAAATTCTTATAGGAGGCAGTAAGGTTCAAACCGTAAGAAAGAGTGGGGAAACCATTACCGATAACAGTACGGTCTTCGTCTGTAATCTGGCCGTCACCATTAAGGTCAATATACTTGAAGTCACCCGGAGCAGTGTCACCATCCTGATACTTGCCTGTAGGCGACTGGGCGTTCAAGGCATCAATTTCCTGCTGGTTCTGGAAAATGCCGGCTACTTTCCAGCCATAATAAGAACCTACGGCATAACCGTTCTGTGTGATGGAATGGTTATCCCAATCATCGCCATCCTGCGTACCACCAGAACTGTTGTTTTTGTAAAAAATAGGATCACCGACCTCTACCGCCTCATTTTTCAAGGTAGAACCATTAACACGCACTCCTACATTCCAATCACCGAAGCTCTTATTCCATGCAGCACTAATCTCAAAACCTTTGTTACGGATATGTCCGGCATTGGTATACACAGAAGTAAAACCGGTAGAAGGACGGATCTGACGATAAATAAGCAAATCTTTCGAGTTACGGATAAAGTAGTCAACCGAGAATGAAAGCTCGTTGTTCATAAAGGCCATATCCAGACCGATATTGGTTTGTTCGTTAGTTTCCCACTTCAGGTTTGTATCAATTTCCTTTTGCTGTGCGATACCAGCTCCATTAGTCATACTGCCTCCAATCATCATATAATACATACAGTTCAAGGAAGAGAGCTGAGGAACAGAAAGACTGGTCGCACTTCCTGCATTACCCGTCTGTCCCCAACCGGCACGTATCTTCAGATTACTGAAAAGATTCAGATTCTTGATGAAATTCTCCTCTGACAAACGCCATGCCAAAGAAGCGGAAGGGAAAGTACCGTACCGGTTACCCGATCCAAAATTAGAAGAGCCATCACGACGTACTGTAGCAGTCAATATATAACGGTCATTCAAACTGTAGGTCAAACGTCCAAAATAAGATTGATAACGGGTTTTCAAATCACGTCCACCATTCGTAGTTTTGGAAGAGGGATCGTTTGTCAAAGAAATCTGGCGGATATTATCAGCCGGGAAATCACTGGCGCTGGTATTCAACCAAACACCGTCCGTATCGCTAACAGAGAAACCTGCCATGGCACTGACACGATGATGATCATTCGACCAATCATAGTTCACAAACGATTCTAAAGCAATCTCCGAATTCTGATTCTGGTTGATAGAGTAACTATCTTTACGGTCTTTCGAACCGAATGTACGGGGATTATAGGGAGTATACCCATCATAACCTGATGTAGAATAATTGTAGCTACCGATAGCTTTAAAGGTCAATCCCTTCGCAATATCCAATTGCAAGAATGCACTGGCCACCAAACGGTCCCATTTGGAAATCTGGTCGGTTCTGGTCTTAGCTGCAGCCACCAAGTTATCGGCTCCCTTGTTGATATCACCATCAGACTCTTGTTTATAATGTCCCCATGAACCGTCGGGCAAAACAATAGGCATAGAATAAAAAGTTCCATTTTCCACATAATCCATCGTAGGAATAGCTTGTGCATAACTACGCATATTGCCACTAAAATGATGCTGGGCATGTGTATAGTTCAAGTTCAATCCCACATGAATGAAATCTTTCACTTTATGGGTGATATTGGCACGAGCTGTCAAACGTTTGAAATAAGATTCAATGACAACACCTTCATTATTCAGATATCCCACCGAAAGATTGGCTTGTGTAGCTTCCGTACCTCCCGAAGCGGAGAGATTATAGTTCTGCTGCAATGCCGTACGCGACATTTCATCCTGCCAATCAATGTTATTCAGTTTGCCAATGTACTCTTCACCAAAAGCCAGATTGGTCATAACCGAACCATTACGACAAGACTCACGCACTGCCTTAGCAAAGAGGTCCGCATCGGCCACATCTATCTTGTTACTGTTGAACTGAAGAGAATAGTTGGCGGAGAAATCCACTTTTGCCTTACCCTTGCTTCCACTTTTTGTGGTAATCATAATAACACCATTGGCACCACGTGTTCCGTAAATAGCCGTAGCAGAAGCATCTTTTAGGATTTCAATACTTTCCACATCGTTAGGATTAAGAAAATCAATGGAAGTACCGACTTGCACTCCATCCACTACATAAAGCGGATCGGAACTACCATTTACGGTGGCTACACCACGAATACGAATGCTGAATCCTCCATCGGGCGCACCGGAAGAGCGAATGACGGAAACACCGGCAGCAGCACCTTGCAAACCTTGTCCCAGATTCACCGGATTACGTTTCATCATCTCCTCTGCATTTACAGAAGTAATGGAACCGGTCAGGTCGGATTTCTTCATCGTACCGTATCCTACCACCACAACTTCTTCCAATGTTTCGGCATCTTCTTTTAAAACAATCTTCAATGCATTCATCGCCCCACTTACCTTGACGGTCCGCGTCAAATAACCGATATAACTAGCTTTCAATGTAGAGCCTACAGGACATTGTAAAGAGAAGTTACCATCCAAATCCGTAATCACACCATTGGTCGTACCTTCCACAATGACATTAGCACCAATAACAGGTTCGCCTTTCTCGTCTACGACCTGTCCTTTTACTGTGACAACATTCTGCTGTACTACAGAGACACCTGCAAACGGCTGTACACCCATTGCAAAGAGAGGTCCGGCACATGCCAGCGATACTGACACGATACCCAAATACTTCATCACATTTCTCATAAAATATTAAATACTTAGGTTTAACAAATACCCCAGTCATAGCATATCGGGGGAAAAGACACGCGACACAATTTTGTGCCAACATAGAGGCACTGCCGTGCCGTAGTAATGGCACATCTGTGCCACCATAGTGGCACAGATATCGGTAACTATATCCCTTTCTCTTCCATACCGACAAGGGGTGAATTAAATATAGGTTTTTAAAGATCAAATTCAAAAGTTCAGGGAAGTCCCTTCAACTTGGTTCAGCAACTGCGGTTTCGCCTTCCCGCAATCCACTTTCACTACCTGAATGCGGTTGTCTGTAGGCAGGCATATCAAGCCCTCTGCCTGTTTCTTATCGGCACTGTACACTTTCAGGTTCATCTTGCTCCAATCCATTTCAGAGGTGGACTGCGCCAACTTCAGATGAGGAAGCACCGAACCGTCACGCACCAGCATGATTATCGGCAAGCTGCCTGCTTCAATCTTATGCCATCCGCCTTCATACACTTTCTCTGTCTGATAGTCTATCCACTTTCCTTCGGGAAGGTAAACAGTGCGACCGGTTATACCTGATTCGAGCAAAGGAGCGACCAAAATCTGCGAACCGAAGAGATATTCATCGTCCACCTTCCATGCTCCAGGGTCATCAGGGAATTCCACGAACAAGGCTCTTAACATCGGCAAACCTTTCTCGGTACATTCCTTAGCTTGGGCATAAACATAAGGCATCAGCCGATATTTCATCTCTGCACTTTTGCGGAAAACATCCTGTACACGCTTGCTGTCGTACAACCACGGCTCTGTCGGAGGTGCACCGTGTGCACGAGTATGAGAAGTCAGAAAACCGAACGGCAACCAACGGCAATACAAATCTTCGGGAGTAGATTTTACAAACCCTCCCATATCATGACTCCAGAAAGAGAAACCCGACAAACCGAAGGACAAACCGGCACGGAGTGTACCCAGCATACCCGTATTCGTCGTAGCAGCATCACCGCCCCAATGCAATGGATAACGCTGGGAACCAGCCCATGCGGCACGTGCCCACATTATATTCTCGTTGTGCAACTTCTTGGTTATCTCGGACACTGCCATATCATAACGCACCGGATAGAGGTTATGCTCATACCATCCGCTCTTGCCGGAAGCGTAAATACCATTCAGTGGAGCAGCCTCGCCAAAGTCTACTTTAATGGCACTGACACCGATATTCAGCAATCCCGCCAGTTTGTCCTGATACCACTTTACTGTTTCCGGATTGGAAAAATCAAGCACCACATCTTCGTAGGGAAGTTCACCATTTCCATTTTTCACATACATGTCTTTCTCTATCAGTTCAGAGAAATAACGGTTTTTAGGAGTGAAATAAGGCAACTGCCACAAACATACATGGAAACCTTGTGACCTCAAATCCTTCAACATCTGCTGTGGATTCTGGAAACGGTTCTCGGAGAATTTATAGTCACACTGCCAGTCCACATCAAACCAGCCGGTATCGAAATGGATAACATCGCACGGATACTTGTTCTTACGGATATTGGCCGCTACATCATAACCTTCCTTTTCACTGAGATAGGTAATACGGCTCATCCACGTACCGAAAGACCACAAGGGGGGCATGCCCGGCTTTCCTACCAAATCGGTGTACTCGTCCAGAATATCTTTCGGCTCGCCGAAGAAAACGAACAAATCCAGGTTCTCGTCACCCATGAACATTTTGTTCAGCCCAATATAGGTAGCACCAAAATCACAAGTCACGGGAGCGGATGTATGCATAAACATACCATATCCCCGGTTACTCATAAAGAAAGGAATCGGTTTGTACATCTGGTCCGTCTCAGGCCCTTGTGGGTCTGTAACGAACAAGTTCACCTTCTGTCCGGCCTTGTTCAGCCCAGTGGCAGACTCTCCGCAACCAAAAATCATTTCATCTGCAGTCAAGGTAAATACCGGATTGATGCGGCGAGCATTGTCGCTTCCCCGCTTCACAAAACAGAACGGCGTATATTTTACCTGCGTAGAGTCCGCGTCGCTCAAAGCGGCAGTCTGGCTCAAGATACGTCCGGCTTTATCCTTCAAGACGATTCTCCAAGGATTCTTGTTAATCTGAATGGTTCCATAGTCGCTGGAATAGATAATCTTGTCATTCGTCTCGGTAACTTTCCAGCTTCCATCCCTGCCCGGTTCCTTTGCCAACATGATGGAAGCGGCAGGTTTGGGTTCCACCGGGGTCGTTAGCATACGGATACGTACCGTACGCGGAGTTACAAAGTCAATCTTGAATTTGAGGTTAGGGTCATTTTCATAGGCAGTGAAGGGGAAATCGAGCATTCTCATTTTACGGGGCTGTGCACCGTTGGTATTGAAGGCTTGGCGGGGCATCAGATGCCCGCGTTTCCAATTCACCAGCCCTTCACCCGACTTGGCATCGAATGACTCCAGGTGATCTGCAAAAAACAAGGTATTACTCAAGTCACGGAAATCGGTACTCATGTCCAGAGGTTGGTTCATCAAATACGAAGTACCATCATTGACATGTGGCTGTGCCAACAGATTGCCACCGGCAAACAACAGCATCGCCACTGCTAAAAGTTCTTTCTTCATACTATTAGGATTTAAATGATCTCGCCTGCAAATGTATTTTTCTTAAAGGAAACACAGATGCCTTAAAAATGTCTTTTAATATCCGGTTTTGTTTCATAGAACCCATATAGGGCCATTGGAAACAAAATGCATACTATTTTTCACCAAACGGAGGATATCATCCCACACGAATACGCAAATCTTTCCTTGCTCGTTCGAAGGATTATATTTAAGTTTGCAGTTACAATATTGTTAATCCTTCTAATAAAGAAAATACATGAAACAACTGCTCCTATTCCTTATATGCAACCTGGCCTTCCTCCTTACTGTTCAAGGTAACTCAGCGGAAATCCCGCCGGCTGTCATGTTCAAGCAGCTCTCTACAACAGAAGGACTCTCCAACAACAGTGTCCGAAGCATCTACAGAGACAATAGGGGATTCCTCTGGGTGGGGACAGAATCAGGACTCAACAAATACGACGGCTACTCCTTCCAGCAGTATTACCAGAACAACTCCGACCTGCCGGACGATGCCATCAGCGAAATTTTCGAAGGACCGGACGACAATGTATGGATAAGGACTTCCAGCGGCTACAGTATCTATAATTATAAGACCGGTAAATTCGACAATGACTATAAACCCATACTCGATGGGCTGCAAATCCCCAGTAAAAACATTCTGAGGATGGGAAAAACATCCAAGAATGAGTTTTGGGCCTACGACTATTCCAAACTTTACATACGAAGCATGGACAACAGCTCCATCAAAGCCTATCCACTGGCAGTTGAAAAGATTTCAAACCTCTATATAGGTGTCCAGTTCATTTATATAATGTACTCCAACGGTACCCTATACAGTATCAGCAAGCAGACTTCCGAAGTCAAGGAAATAGCCATTCCCACCATCTATAGACCTTTGCTGGAGAATCATGAGCCACACATTTACATAGACCAAAACGAAAGCCTATGGGTATACACCTTCCAAAACAGCCTACTTTTGCACAAGAACAGTTTTACACAGCAATGGGAGGACATCAGCCTGAACAATAACACTCACATACAGTACAATCGCGTGCAACGCATCCTCGACCTGGGAGACGGCAACGTATGGATACTTACCAGCCATATGGGGCTGTTCGTTTACAACACCCTGACCAAATCGCTTACCAACTTGGTGCACAATCCATTGAAACCGCACACCATTGCCAGCAACAATCTGAATACCATTTACCGGGACAAAGACGGAACCATATACATAGGGAATTTCAAACACGGTATTTCCTATTATAGCCCCATGTCCCAAATCATACTATGCAACAAATCCCTGGAATATGATGATATCCTGACCTTCTGCGAAGACACCAGCCAGGAATACATTTACTACGGAACAGACGGTACGGGACTAATCCGACGTTCACTAGTGACCGATTCATACGAAAAGATAGCAACTCCCGCCAATATTGTAGTCGACTTATCCATCGACTCCAAAAACCGCCTATGGATAGGCACCTTCCAGAAAGGACTGCTATGCTACTCGAAAGGGCAAATCAAACAATACACAGTAAGTAACAGCCAGCTTCTCGAGAACAATGTGTATACAGTAAAGGTAGACAAACACGGATACATCTGGATAGGTACCATGAAAGGATACATACAGAGGTTAAATCCGGAAACCGGGCAGTTTGACACCATCTTGTACCGTCCGGGAGAATTCTTTGTCCGAGATATGTACTATGATAAAGACAGTACCCTTTACGTAGCGACCAAAGGAGGACTCATTATCATCGATACGGAAACCCAAGCCTATAATATCTACGCCGAAGCCGGCCGCTTCAAGGAGAACAATATGCTCACTGTCTATAAGGACAGCCGGGACCTTCTTTGGATAGGACATCCACACGGACTGAGTATATGGAACCAGAAGAACGACTCCATCTACTTCCTTGACCAGAAAAACGGACTTGCCGCCAACCTCGTCAGAGCCGTCACGGAAGACAACAACAACCAGATGTGGATTGGTACCGGCAACGGCATCTCACGAATCAAAATAACAAACGGTACATACGCCATCGTGAACTACTCCGTAAGCGACGGACTGATATGCAACGATACCAATGTCCACGCCATCCTCAAGCTACAGAACGGCAATATACTGATAGGCACGCCACAAGGTTACCAGACTATCATTCCACAAGACATCCTGACCACAAGTTATGATGCCAATATTTACCTTACCGGTATTGAGCTCAAATCCGGAATGACCCATCCGGACATCCTGAACGGCAGCTCACTTGAATGTGCACAACATCTTTCCTTCACTGAAAAGGAAAATTCATTCACTCTGTCCTTCTCTGCCCTCGACCTGGTGGAAACGGATAAGATAAAATATGCCTATAAGATTCATTCCAACTGGATTTATGCTGAAAACAACAAAGTAAACCTATCCATGCTGACTGCCGGAAACTATACTTTATCCGTCAAGGCATGCAACTCACAAGGCATATGGAGCCCCAACGTCAAGGAACTGAAAATAAAGATACTCCCTCCTTGGTGGCGCACTTGGTGGGCTTATACCATATATAGCGGTATCGTTTTGTGCATCCTTCTGTCCATTATCCGCAATCTGCGCTTACGCCAAAAGCAGAAACAAATCATGCAGGCCATCGAGGTGGAAAATGAAAGGCAGCAGAAAATCAACAATATGAAACTGCAGTTCTTTGCCAACATAAGTCACGAACTGCGGACCCCCTTGTCACTTATCATCAATCCGCTTGAAGAGTTTTTCGTAGACCATCCCGAATATCGTAAAGGCATTCTGGATATGGTCAAACAAAATGCCGACTATCTGCTGGAACTGATTAACCAACTGCTGGATTTCAGAAAGCTGGATGCCAAGGCTGAAACCCTGAAATGCAAACATGACAACATCCTTATCATTCTGAGTGAAATATTCCACTCTTTCGATCCGATAGCACAGAAACGGAACATCAGCTATAGCCTTACCGCTCCACAACATTCTGTATTCATGGATTTCGACTATGACAAGATACGCAAGATATGCACAAATATCCTGTCAAATGCATTCAAGTTCACTCCCAATAAAGGAAGCATCTCACTGGATATTGCCGTAAGAGGCACAAATCTGGAACTGACCTTTACCGACACCGGTTGCGGCATAGAGGATGAAGCCAAGGAGAAAATATTCCAAAGATTCTATCAGTCGGGCAAAAACCAGTCGAACAACGGAGGCAGCGGCATTGGACTGCACATTGTTTCCGAATACGTAAAGATGCATCAGGGTACTGTCTGTGTCAGGGATAACCAGCCTTGTGGTTCTGTATTCCTGATTGCCCTACCCCTACACCAGAACAGTAATGAAACCAAAAACGGAGAACCGGTCGAAGGACCGGAAATAAAAGAAGAATCCCATCCATTCACCATACTACTCGTAGATGACAACTACGACTTCTTGAAATTTCTCTCTGAAAGTCTTGCCAGGCAGTATCATGTATTAAAAGCCACAAACGGAAAACATGCACTGAATGTACTGGAAAAGGAAGATATTGATTTAGTGGTCAGTGACATCATGATGCCCGAGATGGATGGTTTTACTTTAGGAAAGAAAATCCGGGAGCTGGACGTTACGGTACCTTTCGTGTATATCACTGCTAAAAGTATGAAGGATGACATGAAATTAGGTTACGAAATTGGGGCAGATGATTATATTGTTAAGCCGTTTGATTCCGAGTTGTTGATCTTTAAGATTAAAGCTATTCTCAGTCGTTGCGAACACGAGGAAACAGAAGTAAAACCTAAATTGATCGAGTTGGGAGCTTACCTGTTTAACACGGAGTTGCGTACGATTACAAAAGGTGATGAAGTTATCAAGTTGACCCCGAAAGAGTCTCGTTTGCTGGAATTATTATACTATCATCGGGATGGCCTGTTACAACGGGATAAGGCGTTGAACGAGATCTGGGGAGCCAGCGATTATTTTACGGCCCGTAGTATGGATGTTTACGTGACCAAGTTGAGAAAATATTTTAAGGATGATCCAGCAATCAAAATTGAGAATGTACACGGATCAGGTTTCCGTTTAATTCTGGAAGAAAAGTAAGATGATTATAAAAAGAAAAGTTGAGGATCAAATCCTCAACTTTTCTTTTTATCTATTGAATGGTGACACTTCCCGCGTCGCTGTTCGCTGAATATTGTGGAGCATAGACACATTGTAATGTGGCAATACCATCTTGATAAGTTCCTCTTTGGGCGATCCACACCGTGTACTCGAACACGTGCGTGCCTTTAGGAAGAAAATCAAAGAAGAAATTTGTTGCAACATCCGTGGTTTCTTGGTAGTAACCAAGATTATCTTGCCAGCGGTTACCCGAGAGTTGTTCCGTGGGTTCGAAGCATCCGGCTCTCAGATCTTTCAGATGTACGAATTGCATATCTTGATCATTGGTTACTGTGATACGGATGCAAATTCGGTCTCCGACCTGTAAATTCTGTCCTGTCAGTGGTGTCAATGTATTTCCATTATCACCTTCTTTCTGGATGAAGAGATCTTTCTTCACGGAGATTCCACCTGAATGACTGGTAATCTTGTCTAATTTCTCAAAGTATTGTAAATATAAACCTCCCCAACTTGCTTGTTGCCGTTTCTTTGAAAGGGTTACGTTCATCATCTTCGGGGTAATTTCTTTACCCGTGAAAGTCTGCTTGATGTAACCGAGCGTTGTTTCTTCCGGGGAGATGTTCAAGTTCTTGTTTCCGAGTTTGACGCTTAGATCTTCCGGAGAAGCTAATTGATTATTGCCAGTGAGTAACAAGGCATAAACGGCATCTATTGTGGTTGGGGTTGATCCCCAGCTTTGAGTTTGTTTCTGGCGCAGTAACCATTGTTTCATTAATTCCGTGTCCGTGGAATTACCTTCAATTTCCCGGAAGGCGCTCATGACAGCCACGTGGGTTTGAATGGCGGAATTCGTGAACAGGCTAGAACGGTTGTTTGCCCAGTACATTCCCATTTCGGGAGTTATCGTGGAATATTCTTTCAGAGAACGAATGATTTGTTTTGCAATATCCGTTTTCCCGTAACGTTCCATGGCAATGGCGGTCAAGGCCTTTTCGTAAAGGGAAAGTTGTGTCCATGACGTCTCCAGTTGATTGAGATAATACTTGTGAGCTTCCAATGCATTTGTTAATGGAATATCCCGGTATGCGCTACGTGTGTACAGGTACAATATCTGAGAATATCCGGCTGTCTTCACGTGTTTGTATGATTCCTGTATTTGTTTATCCAGAAATTGTAGTGCTTTGATCTGCATCTTTTTCACCTGCTCCGGGTGACTTGTGATATTTAGTGTTACAAGTCTTGCCATGGCTTCAAGCACGTTTTCTGTCATGAATGTGCTGGAAGTAAATCCTTTAAACCAAGACCACCCGCCATCTTCATTTTGTAGTTCGGCAAGTTTGTTGATAGCCTGTTGTGAAATGTAGTTTTGACGGTTGACATCCAAAAGTTCTCCCATGGAACGCATCTGTTGGGTTTCATTTTGGGCTTCGGTTACCCAAGGTGAAAGTTGCAACAGGATAGATTTCAATTCCTGGTTCTTTTCTAGCGGAGAGGTCAGTGCTGCGTCTGGTTTCTGCATCCATTGCCGGATGGTATTTGTGATTTGCGGGTTTGCGTTAGCAATAGCCGTGGCAAGTGTACTGACATAATAGGATGCCGTGATCTCCGTTACGTTGTCTGTCTGGGGCGTGTTTATTGTCGGTAATGCCAATACCGCGTACCATATCGGATTGGCCGTGAGTTCCAGTGTCAGACGGTACGGGGTAACACCTTTCGGGGCATTCAGCTTGAATGTTTGTTGCCCCTGTTGGTGCGTGAATATAGGTAAAGTCTGGGTAACTAGGGTTGCATCGGGAACCACGGGTAGTACATGCTGTTCTCCATCACTGAATTCCGAAGAAAAAGCAACAATACGGCACCCGAGTAAATCCATGTTTTTCGGGGCGGTGAATTCAAAACTGATGGTTTGATTTTCCTCAGCCTTCACGTTAAATGCAACCTGTTGTTTGCTGACTACGGCGTTCGTAGAGGGAACAAATAACTCAAGGTAAGCTTCTCCTTGTTGCTCTTCCGGTGTGAGATTGTTGATCGTGGTTTGTAACACGACTTTATCACCTGTACGTACAAAGCGTGGTAAGTTCGTGTTGACCATAAATTTCTTGCTTGTAACGACGAATTTTTCAATTTGTCCGAATTGCATGGTCGGTGTGTGTGCCAAGGCCATAAATTTCCATGTAGTGTTTGATTCCGGTACTGTAAATTTGATTACCACGTTACCGGTCGAATCTGTCAGGAGCTGAGGGAAGAAAAAGGCTGTTTCTTGGAAATTTTGTCTGATTTCCGGGGAAGCAAGTTCGCCGGCTACAAAGGCCTCGTCTCCGGATTCTTTAAAAGAAGATAAGCCTCTGATGTAGAATCTCGTGTCGGAATTACTTAAGTTGGAAACTCCTGCTACTTTTCCGAAAGCAACAACCGCTACGTCTTCTGTCGTAGATTCTTCCGCTAAGGCTCCCGGTACTCCATCGTATCCTCTTACCATGATCTGTGCCTCGTTAGAGAATCCAAACTGATTTAGGCCATATAGATTTAATACATCATATTCAAATCTGGGGACATTTGCCCATTTGATGCGTTCGCTTAAATAACCGTTTAGCGGATAGGTAGTATATCTCCATCTGGGGGGCATGCTATAGGTGGAATAGACGGGATTGAAGTTCCAGCGATGTGAATGGATTTTATCCAGCGAGGCATCGTACATACTTGCCATCATTTCAGCTATGACAGCTTTTCCTTGTTCTGTTTTGACCACAAATGACCATTCTTCTTGTTGTCCGGGGGTAAGGTGATCCCGGAATGTTTTCGTGGTAATATCCAGTTGTTTGCTTGTTTCTTTACGAGTTAAAGTAATGTTTTCTAGGAAGAATTTGTTATCCTTTATGTAACTGATAAAGACATCTGCTGTTGGACCGTAAGTTTCCTTGTAAGGAATAGACAGGGTTGTATTGGAATTATTCAGCATGAAGCGTTTGCGTTCCATGAATTTTTGATTGGAATATACTTCATATAATACATATACCTCTTTAGCGGACGAACCTATCAGAATTTTGGCATCTTCGCCGGGGGCACATACCGTTTTCTCTTGCACGCACCAATAGTAAGTCGGATAGGGAGGGCGTTCGTCTTGAGTGGAATACAGATAGACGATTCTTTGGTAAGTAATATCTTTATCGTTTCCTGTTCCCGCAAATTTCAACAAGTATGCACCGGAAGGCAAGGACGACAAGTTCATTTCCAGTTTTTTGTCTTCTCCAGTCGTGAACGTTCCTTCTCGAACTTTTTTGTCAATGGGTGGATTCCCTTCGTCATATTGCTCTCCTAATTTCTGTAACGGTTTAAGAGAGAACAGTTCGTATGTGATATTTTCTGTCAAGGGATAACCGAGTTGGTTTTGGGTTGTAACCAGAATCTTACTTGGAATATCTTTATTGATTTCAGGGGTTATGAGGGAGTTTAACTGATAACGTTGATTTGTGATGATAATCGGGTATTGTGCTTCCTGAGTTTCCCCGTTGGACGTTGTAATCGTGACGGAAACTGTGTAAGTTTCGAATCCTCTGTATATTGTAGGTGTATTGGGTGATTCTTTCGTTTGGAAAGAAATTTCAAATTCTCCTTTTGCATTCGTTTGTGTTTTTCCTGTTGCAATCGTATTTTCCTGGAGGCCCCAATCAAAAGTACGGGCTTGTACGGTATAGGTAACCTTGCTATTTTCGATGTTGACACCGGAATAAGTTTTGGCAATACCGGAAACGGTAAGCTGATCCCCTAACTTATAGGCATCTTTCAGCGGGTTAAACGTGATCTCGAATTTCGGACGTTTGTATTCTGCCACGGTGATCATTTGGCTACCTCCATCGGTAGAGATGATAAACATACCATTCAATACTTCTTTGGGCAAGGTGAACTTTCCAGCGAAGGAACCGAACTTGTTTGTCCGGACTTCTTGTTCCGCGATAACCTGTTGATTCACGTCTTGTAAAGTTACCGTGTAGTTTTTCCCGACAATCGCTTTGGATGCGTTTTGGGTGGCTTCCCAACTGATGCCGCTGAAATATACTATTTGTCCGGGGCGGTATATTGCCCTGTCCGTGAAAAGGTTTACCGATGATGATCGCTCATCCGTACGGCCAAAGTATTGGTAGGGAAGGCGATTTATCGTGCCGTGATTATCTTCTCCCAAGGTTACTTGGTAATAATTGTCAGGATTGGATTCATTCAACGTGGCAATCCCGTTTCTGTCGGAAGAAAATTCTCTCGCGAGACTGTACTTTTGTCCGTTTCTCTTGTAGATTTTTACTTTTGCGCCTTCGATGGGTTTCCCGCTGATGAGATCACAAACGAGGACATTATAAGTTGTTTCTCCCGTTTTACGGGCAATGGTAGATAGATGGCTGGAACTGAAATAGGATGAGTCCGCTTTGGAATTATTTGCGTAAGACACGGTTAACTGGTAGCGTCCCGTGTTAGGTACGGGAAGTCGTAGAATCGTGTCCTGAGAATCCAGTCGCTTGGGAAGACGATACGTGTGAGTCGATATTTTTTCCAGTTTCGGAACTCTTTTGTTCAAATTCAAGTATTCCAGAGTGGGTTCCGTGATTTTGTACAGTGAGATTGAAATCTCTGATAAGTTTTTGAAGGATAGGTTCACCTCTTGTTTGTGTCCCGGGTACACGTTGGGATTTATAGAATAAGATAGGGTAGTTTGGGTGATTTCCTTGGCTAATTGTTTTAAAATGTCTATCCGGAAATACTTGGGAAACTGACGAATACCGCTATTACATATATCTAAGGCTTTTTGAGTATCTCTATTACTTGAAATATAATTTCCTTGGTAATAATATTGGGCAAGTTTGTAAAGAATTTCAACTTTGTAAGGGTTCTTGCTATATTGTTGTGATAATTGTTCTAAAGCCTGAATGTATAAGGAATCGTTCAGACTTAAACCGATGATATTGTTTGCGTACTCCAAACGGTCCAGATCGGAAATAAGAATGGCATCCGTGCGTTGAGCCGCAATTTCAGATTGTAATAACGATTGATAAAGTTTGAGCGTGTTTGAATAAGCATCCATCTTTTTTACCTCGATGGGCATTTGGACAAATTCCTTTACCGGGGCGAACAATAGTTGCTTGTTCGTGAGCGGTTCCTGTCTATCGTAACGAGAAAT
>OLGI01001834.1_pt1 | contig 17255 bp, 26 predicted proteins | sample 1605221 | NCBI WGS metagenome assembly OLGI01 (sample SAMEA3888915, study PRJEB22519) | human gut metagenome | biome: human gut; feature: human-associated habitat; material: faeces | place: Denmark | collected 2010 | reverse complement strand
TCCCAACCCAGTTTTGCCAACTTTGGCTCCAACATCTCAACAATCTGCTTATCAGTATACTGTTCGTACATCTTTAATCCTCCTTATTCTCTATACTCGTCATAGATTTCGATTCCATCATGGCATGGAGACAAAATAATTTCTTGATTAATTTCTTTTACTAATTGCTTTAATTGTTTAAGAGAAGTGATAGTTATATAACTATTTCCCGCATTATCCTTTTTAAGATTATAATTAGCAAGAGCGGGATAATCTTCAAGAATTTTTTCGTAATTAGGTTGATAGTTTAAAGTACGATAAATTTGGAATTTCATATTGTTCCTCCTTATTCAATCACTCTTGTTATACTTTGAACAAAAATTTGATACTCTTTTAACTTACCCATGACATACAGTTTAGCTGAGTAAGAACTGGGGCACGGAGGTGTAAAACACACAAAATCCACTTTCATATCTGTCCCACTCTCTTTTTCAAAGTAATAGCCACGGACTTCATATCTATACTGCGTCATATAAAATCCTCCTCATAATAGGCAAAGCCTTTTGATGTAATGATAATACCACACCAAAAGGCTTTTGTCAAGGGTTATTTTTTAATTTTTATCTTCTACAGGAATACTTTTCAAAATATGGGCAATTACATCAACTGTCCAACCATTACCGATAACTTTACGCCGTTCATTATCAGACAAACAAGCTGTATAATTATCTGGTAGCGTTTGCAACCTTTCACATTCAATGGGTGTAGGCTTTCTTACTGTGCCATTGATAAAATAAAGACCGCCTTTTGCTCCACGGCCACCACCATTAGCTGTAAGTGTAACACTTTTACCTTCAATGCTATAAACTCTTTCACCTTGGCCGCCTTTGCCAATAGTGCCAATACGGGCTGGGCGGTCATAATTGGTATAAGTTTTATTATTAAATTTTGTAAGGTTTGTAAGGTCTTTTTCTTTGACCTCACTATGCTCAACAATATCTTTCAAGTAAATGTGCAAATCTTCCGGCTGCTCTACATTGGGAATATTCGTCCAATACAGCCAATATCGAGACTGTGCAGAGACTTTGCCAGAATAGATAAGAATAGGCTCTACGCCAAGAGTCTTGGTGATGATATCTTGGTCTTTCTGTGGCATTTTGTAATTATTTTCAACTAAAAAATATTTGGGTTTAACTTCTTCAATGGCTCTTACCAAATGCCAAAACAAACCACTACGCTTACCCTCAAGCCCTTTTCTATCTTTTTTGTTAATAGATAAGTCTTGGCAAGGAAAACCGCCAATAATTGCATCAAATCCTTTATATTGACTAAAATCAGCAATGGTTACATCGCCACAATGTTCAATGTCGTCCCAATTAGCTTTGCTCACCTTAATAGCGTTAGGCTCGATTTCGTAGGCCACATAACGCTCAACAGGAATACCGGCTCTTTTCAAAGCCAAACGTCCACAGCTAATACCATCAAATAAACTTAATACTTTCATAAATACCTCTCTCTACTCTCCAACAATTTATCCCATGTTTCTTTGTCTCTGTCAGTTGCATTTTCTTTCAGACCCAGCAACTCACCACTATCATCCCACACTATATCAACTTGACAATACCCTTTGAACATATCGCATAACCGTCTTACAGACTTACACCATTCCTCAAAAAAAGCATCGTCTTGGCCAATAAAGTCACAATCTGGCACATACACCACCCGTTTAACGCCCATCTTGATTAGTTGGTTTCTACGTTGCATACCAAGTTGATGACCATACATAGCAAGCGCACATGACTTAGGGCCGAACCATCCATCTAACTTGAGAACAAACTTCTCTGACTCACCCAACCAAACCTCTCCAGTCTGTTCAATCATAGGCTTATTATAGTTAATCCCATAAAACACTTGATTGGTATTAAACTTATAACATTGTCCATCCAATGTAATTAACGGCATATACTTGGCCTGTTCAACCCTATCCTTATCCCAATTCCTAACTCTAACCCCAATCAACCTCGCCTCAGCATCAAAACATGGTATCACAGTCTGGTTACAACGCTCATAATATCGTATCTGATATTTAGCCATTGTTTCTTCGCTTATACCCTCATCTGCCCATGCTTGGGGGTATAGTTGGGGTAGAGTATCAATGATGCTGCGATTGTATTCTGGTAGTTGATTACCATACTTTCTTACCTTAACAAATCGCTCAAGCTCAGACCAATCATAAACATGGCTGTTTGTAAGGGGCTTGGCTATCTTGGTTGGGTCAAGGCCAGTTTTCTCAAGAATCCAGTTGCAAGCATCAAGGAATGAGCAAGTTTGGCCAAGCAGATTTAGGCGAGTTTGGACAAGAGAAATACAGTCATACGAACGCCCCATTGTCATGCCAAAAAATATCTTAGTGTCAGTGTAAAAGACAAGGGCTGGACTACCTTGATAAGGGTCTTTGTTCTTGTCTCCTGTCCAACAACGCCATTCGACATTGCTCTTGCTAAAGATAGGAATACCAAGCTCACGAAGGATGGTATCATAATGGCTCAAAGTGAGCATTTTTTTCAATTTTTTAACGTCCACTTTGGCCACTATCTTTACCTCACTTTACCATTCCATAATCTTCGGGAAAAAGAGTATCCGTATAATAATCTTTTGTTACAAAAACCTTAATTTCCCCTTCGTCATGTTTAATGCCAAAAACAAGTAGATTTCCTACTGATGTGATATAACTTTCACCATCATCACAATCGGCAGACTTTAATACACAAAATGTTTGGTCAATAATTCCTTGAACTTTATCATCGTTAATATTCTTGCAAGTTTCTGCATTATTATGATGGAACGTAGCCTTCCAAGTCGGTGGCTGCACTCTACTTTCGCCAACCATAGTTTCACTACCACAGACTGGACAAGTCACATACTCACAACCCATCCAACCAATGTGAACATCTTCCTTATCATACTCAAGCTCTGCTCCACACTCGTCACAAATATGGCGCTTGGGATATTCAGATTCGATGTTGTTAGATTTGATTAGTCTCATGCTCTTGCTCCTTTTCTTTGTATTTTGCTCTATATTCATCTCGCTTGGCTTCATCACCGTCATTCCACCACTTTACGTTGATGAAATCAAGAACTTTAGCCATACCAAGTCCCTTATCAGGAACCCATTTACCAGACTCATCGTATTTGCCACCACGCATACAATAATCGTAGAGTTGAGGGTGGGTTTGCGCCAAGGTTTGAAAACGGTTTGGTTCCTTCTCAAGATGACATCCGTAACCACAGAACACGCACCCAGTTCGTTTATAATTGGTAAAATAAAGAATACCGTTAGATTCTTTTAATTCCCCATAGACAGGTGCATAAGATAGGTTGTATTTTTGAATATATCGTAATACATCCTGTTCTGTCCAAAAAGCCATTGGCGTTGACATTGGGTGAGTCCCGGTGAAAGCATTACATCCTGTTTGTAACCATTGTGAGCGACGAGACATAGATTCTTCAGTCATTGTACCAACATAGGGCATCCGGCCAGTTTCTTTTTGATATTCTTTTAAAGGAATTTTCTTCATTACATTGCAACACGACGAACCAATCTTAAATTCAGCATCTAAAAGATATGCCCACTTAGCACTATTAAATAATGACGGTGCTCCGCTTTTCATAATATCTGTTCCATGCAATGTACGCCATCGCCTATTACCTGGCTTGGCACCATGAACATCTTCGCTTACTCTTTTACTAATAATAAGATAACCATATTTTTTAAGTACTTCTACAAAAGTATATTTTGGTTTAAGCCATACAATGTTATCAAAAGTTTTAATAAATTCTCTAATCTCAGGAAATTCAAGCCCAGTGTCGCTAAAAACAGCTGGAACATCGGGATATATCCGTCTTACCAAATCTAAGAGAACTCTGCTGTCTTTGCCGCCCGAAAAACTTATACATACCTGACTATTCCAACTTTCATACCATTCGATAATCCGAGCGGTAGAAATCTGGATTTTTTCTTCGAGAGATTTGGATTGCAATTCTCTCAAATCATCTTTTGTATGGCTCATTTTACATATAACTCCTTAAAATTCTTGATTTGCTCAACCAACGCCACTACGTCCTCAACACTACTATCCTCGCCAAAACTAATTCTAATAACCTCACTGGCCTCATCATTGCTCAACCCATAGGCATTTAGCACTCGATAATCATGTTTTTCAGCGCAAGCAGACCCGCCAATAGAAACATAGATTTGTTTAGAAGCGAGATACTGTTGGAGAGCATCCGCATTAAATCCGGGTAGACGAATGGCATTGATTGCACAGGTAGAAGGCGGCATATCTGCGATTGGTTTAACATTTACATCATTTTGTTTTAGCAAACAATACAGCTTGTTAAACAATCCCATCCATTTGTTGTCTTTTAGATAAATCTTTTCGCAACTATCCTCAACCGCCTGAGTCAAAGCCAACGCACCAGCAAGGTTGGGTGTACCATGCAGCTTAAAACCATTAAGCCATTTGTCTAAGCGGTCTGACACCCACATCGCCCCAATACCGAGTTCAGTACCTAACTTATGGCCGCTCCACACAGCGCAATCACACCATTGGTCAATGTTAGCTGGAATTGAAACTTTTCCAATCATAGCCGTCATGTCACAAATGTAGAAAGCATCATGTTCGTGACATAGCTTGCCAATTTCTTCAATGGGAAAAATTTCGCCTGTAATATTTTGTACGGCTTGCCACATTACAATCATTTTACCATAGTTTTCTGGCATATTGGCGATATTCTTAGATAATTCGCTAATATTTTTGACTGAATCGTAAGCATATCTATAAAAGCTATTATGCTCATAGCTAGAACAAATCACAGTATTTCTTTTAGCGCGATTCATCAAATTCTCAATCAACTGACTACTCGTGCCACCAAAAACAACCTTGCCACTCTTAGCCCCAATAGCCTTTTTTACTCTGTTCTCTGCTTCAGCTAGTAGGCGTTTTTCCTTGTAAGCATAATTGGCATTGGGGTTAAGGAAAGACCCATAAGCTGAACTTGGATATTTAACATAAGGGTGGGTTGCGGCGTAGTCTGCGTATACCATATTACCCTCCAATCAAATGCAACACATCAAACAAAACCCCTGAGAAACAAATTCCACTCACAAAACAACCTACACAAGAAGAGCTATATCGCTTGTCTTTATAAGCAGTCTTAGCCGTCCACAGATTAACAAGGGCCAAAATCAACAGTAATCCAGTCAACACAATCTCAAACATTTTCTTTCTCCTTCATTTTCTTAATTTCTTTCCGCAAACGTTGAGCTTTTCTACGCCAATTGCGGTTAGACTTCTGTAAGTCAGCAATCTTTTGAATGGCAAGGGGCATGAGAGTAGATGCTTCACAAGGGGAATACTCAGGTTGGTTATATTCACAAGCGAAACACGGCCTGTCACAATCTTGTGTACAGCAACGCATAGCCTTAATCAGATTATCCATACTTATCTCCTATTCAACCAGTTATCTAAGATGATAAAGCCTATAGCAATTAAAGCCACCGGCCAAAATACAGCCAATACAATGATTGCAACAAGCTCCTCAAACTCATCCATCTTATGACCGCTATTGCCAATCACAATATTAGCCAAATAAATACCTAAAAGCACATACACTAAGAAAGCAATAATCTCTCCCATATCAATCCCTCCATGTCTGATATTCTATTGAACACTCAAGAGGCGTGGCACGGCCTTCAATCTCTTGATACTTAATCATCTTAACTCTCATTGGGCGACCTGTCTCTTTAAGTTGTTGACACAACTGCATAAACTGGCCTTGAGCCATCTGCTCTGGCACAGACATACGTTGACGTTGGATAAGAGCGTTGCCCTCATAAATCTCTACAAGATAATCTGTTGCATCGAATAAACTGTTTATATTAAATATCATGCTTTCGTCCACCCCCATTCATGTTTAATACAGCGAACTTTAATCTTTTTTATTGTGTTTTGGTCATTTATCGGCTCAAGTTCATCTTCTTCATACCAAAAACAAGTGTTATCAGGAAAGCTATTAAGAGAGACAATAGAACCTTTAGGAAACTCCACAAGAAAGTTAGTGCCCCAATAGTTAATTTTAAGTATTTGGCCAACAGTTCCCACAAGTGGACTCCAATATCCTTCTCGTCCCACATATTTAACCATTTGACCGACATGGAATTTTGCCATAACAAAGCCGCCTCCTTTTCTAAGATACTTGAATTATATCATAAAGGAGGCGGCTTGTCAAGGGTTAAATATATAGTTTTGAGTCTTGATTTACAGCTACAACACGGCTGGATTTACCTTGAGATACAAGTTTTTCTTGTAGTTCCTGTGCGAATGTCACTTTATTTTCATATTCTCCATGAACCAGTAGAAGTTTATCGAATCTCAATGTTTCAGTATAATAATCAATCAAACTTTCTCTTGACGCATGAGAAGAAAAAGATAACAACTCGGTAATATTGGCCTTATTTTCAACCAAATCCCCGTCAATTACAATCTTAGCTTGGCCATAGCGTATTTGAGAAGCAAGCGTGTTTTGCGAACTATAACCACAAAAAATGATATGGGCGTTAGGGTCTGGTGCAAATGCTTTAGCCCAAGACACACTTTTGCCGCCAGATAACATTCCAGCAGAACTTAATACTACCATAGAAGCTTTAGATGCTTGCAATGCTAATGTTTGGGTATTGTCAGCTACAAACTGTAAATTATCCCAATGCAATACTTTGTCCCATAACTCATCTTCTTTTGGATACAATTTACAAATTTTTTGAGCCATAGGCGAATCCACATAAACATGAATATCACCCGGAATCATACACTTATCCCACAATTCATATAGAATTGTCATCATAATTTGACAGCGGCCAAGAGCAAATACAGGTATAAGTATTCTTTGTGCTTGATTTAATATAGTTGCGATTTTTTCAAGGTCTTTTTGACGGTCATAAGGCTTGTTTTCTCGGCCTTTTTTGTTGTAGGTATTTTCACCTAAGACAAGATTGCCCCAAGGTAAGTCTGCACGAGGTAAAACATAGGGCTGTTCTGTTAATCCCCCAATATCGCCAGTAAAATTCAATACTTTTTTCTGGTATCCCTGTTGCATTTCAAGAGAGAGTTGACAGGCATTGATAATATGATTAGAGGGGTAATAAGTTAATGTAATATCTTTAGTAACACTGTATCGTTGAAAGACATCAATTTCAATACATCTGTCTAAGGCGGTTTCAATGTCGGCCTGCGTATATAATGGAGCAGCTCTTACGCCATGCTTATGAACGATTTTTTGGCAATCTTGTGTCATAATCTTGCAAGAATCTTCCCATAAAATACGAAGAAAATCAGTTGTCCCCTTTGGTACAAAAATATGCGCTTGGCATCCTTTAGCATAAAGAGCTGGAACTAAACAAGTATGGTCGGCGTGAGCTTCGTGTAAGATAAGACAATCAATTTCTCTTGGTTTTATCTTTTTTAACAATGCTTGATTTTGGCGATAATTTGTTAAAATATCACTTTCTTGGTAAATGCCACAATCTAACATAATTACATACTTTTTAAAACGGACAACATAGCAAGACTGTGTTACGCCTGTGGCCGAAGCACCAATACACTTGACATAAGGTTTAGCGGTTCCTTTATTTGTCATTTAGTTGCTCCTTATATTTTTCATATAATTCTTTGTTGGGTGGACAAATTTCACCAAAATATTGTAATTCGGTTTTTAATCTTTTAATAATAGCATCGTCTTTATTTTTAAAATAACCAAGCTCTTTTCTTTCCCCTTCAAAAGAAATATAAGCTCTCCATTCATTAGGGTGTTGTTTAGCATCATCTTTGGTTTTTGTAATACCAACTACACCACTATTACTTAGGCGAGTTCTCATACAATTAAATCCATTAAGACTTTTATTGGCCAGCCGCAAATTAACAAGCCTATTATCATAAGGTTTCAAATTGATATGGTCTACTCGGTATCCATCTGGTATTGGGCCATTATGAACTTCCCATACAAAATTTTGCAACATAACCATTCTGTGACCACCCATTGCTTTACGAGACATTCTTGCACAAAAATATATGCCGCCCAATGCTTTCCGACTATTATTATTTTGGCCACTCCAACAATAATTACTTACTTTCTCATAATCTTCTTTATCAATATAAAATTCATTACCCTTAGAGTCAACCCCAACAAGATAATCGTCTTTTTCTAAAAATTTATTCCCCTTAAAATTAAGATGATTTTTAGTAACTTTTAAAGGACAATTTAATCCACAAGATTTGGTATGACCTGTTTTTAAATCAGATAGAGTAACAAAGGTAGTATTGCCGCAGTCACATTGACACTTCCATTTGCGGACACCTTTAACATATACAACCTCTTTCACCGTTAAGGAACCAAATCTTTGTCCAGTCAAATCAATAGCTTTCATATCTATTCTCCTTACACAAGAATTTTATTCAAGTAGGGAAGATTGGTGTAAGCAACCTTCCCTTAAAAGTAAATGATTAGCTACTCACTTACTACCTTGTATGCGTATTATACCATAAAATCTATAAAAAGTCAAGTGTTTATAAAAATATTTACAATTTGTTCATATTTTTATTTTCCATCATCAACACCTTATATAGCATACAATCATGGTAATCATAATCTGCCCTTGGCATCACATAATCACTGATTTCTTGCAATCTTTGACATCTGGTAATCTTAGCTAAACATTGCTGTGCCACACCACACTGATAGCAAGGGCTTTCTTTTAGATACTTAATTCTTTTACTCATCTTCACAGCACCCATCTTCACACTCATTATTTGTTTGGAATCCAATAACTTGAGTATGCGTCTCTTCAGGCTCTTCGGTTGTGTACTTAGCGGCCTCATAATTCAGCTTAACCGACTTTAGACCAAATACATTGCTTATCCATCCTCCAATAGCGTCAAGGACAGGAACACCGGCTACAAAAAAGGCGACTGCCCCAAGTGCAGCATATAGGTATGTTAGGTCATGTTCTTTTTCTCTCTTTTCTTTCATTAAAAATCCTCCAATTCGGTTGGTCTAATGTCGGCCATTACATTATTCTCATCATCTGTTACAAAATAATCATGGCGTTGGAATGTACCACGGTCAAAGTATGACCATAGCTTTAGGCGTTTATCGCCATAAATACCATAACGTGACTTGATGATAAACTCACAGATATTAGGCACAGGTTGACGGTTATCGCCTACCCCATTACGCTTTAGATAAGGCTCAATCTGTTTCATGTCTTTGCGTAGGTAAGATGTTGGGATGATAATAGAACCAAAGTCAATTTTATTCTTAGTCGATTTGCCACCAGCCAAGGCCGTTTCATCAACAAAGCTAAGGGTTTTCCATGTATCGTTTAGCTGTTGGCTTGTTAAGATACCTACATTCATATCTTCAGCCATTGTCTTTAACTCAGTGGCCAGATATAGCAACACTTGGTCTTGTCTACCGGCGTTACCCACAACTTCACGGTATTCTTGACTAATATCGCCCTGCTGTTCCATATAGTCAAACACACAATACCCAATACCCTCACACTCAACCATCTCTTTAATCTTGCGTTTTAAGGCTTTGGTGTTAAAGTTGGGCATAGACGTGATATGGAGATTGGATTGGGCGATAATCTCACCAGCCTTAACAATACGGGCTTCTTCGTCAGGTGTACATAGGCCATTCTTAATTGACCTGTACTCAACCCCGCTCACAGCCGACCAGAACATCGGCTCAACCTCTGTTTCAATGTCTTGCTCTGTGGCAATGAATAGAGTAGGTGATTGGTAATTATCATTAACAACAAAATCACCAATCTCATCTAACCACAGTTCTTTTGCTCCAACTCTGGCCAAATCAGCTACACCAAGACGGCTTTTGCCCGTACCAGACCCACCACCTCTTAGACCTAAGTGACCTCTACACCATCCATTCCAAATTGTGCTTAGATAGCCTGATTGAAACAAAGCACCAAATGACGGTTGTTCCTTAAAACCAGCCAACCTTTCAGCTACATTCTCACCGGCCTTGATTTCATTTCGCACATACTTAACATCATACTTGGTTCTCAACTTTGCCGACTTAAACTCAATGTCAGTAAGAATCTCGCCAATAGTCCACTTGTTTAACTTGGCCATTTGCTCTGTTTCATCGAGCATTTCATCATAGTAATCAGCAATGTTATACCCATCGGACTTTAATTCACGTAATAGGCTGAACTTACGCAAGGTGGTATAATATAGCTCAAAGCTCTCAGGCGAACATAGCTCTTTTACAGTAGGTACAAAGTCAAGAAAATTGCTGTCGTTTAGCGTTTCGTATTGGGCTGGGTAGTCTTTGACATAATTATCAATCTCAACTTCACTGACATTACCAGCCCCAGCTTCAGCCAACTTACAAGTAGCGATAAAGATAATACGATGTACTGGCTCTGGGTCAAAGTCGGTTTTTGTCAGAGGATAAGATGGATTGAATAGAAGTTGGGTGTTGTTCATTAGGCAGCCAAGCAAGAGCGAGGCCATGTTAGAATTGTATAGCATACATTATCATCCCTCCTTTATCTTAATCATACCACCATCTCAATCAAAAGTCAAGTCATCTTTAATCTTTCTTTGAGGCCGATATTTCTTGACCTTAATAGGTAGAATTGTACCTATTTCATCTGCTTTTTCTTTGGCTTCGGCCAACTTATCCCTGAACATCTGTGTAGCGTCAATATATTTTGGAAACAACTGATACAATCCATACTCGCCATCAATCACCACTTGCTCATAATCCTTACAATATTTAAGAATATAATACACATCTTTGTGTGTTAGGTCATATTCTTTCATAATATTCTTGAGTTGAGCGGTGAGCAACTTCCAGTTAACATCTTCGCCCCACATAGATTGGATTAAATCTGTGACTTTGCGGCGGTCTTTCTTCTCTTGTTCTGTTAGTTTAGAGTTTGCCATATACCCTCCTATTGAAAAAAGACGGCCAGCGTTGGCCAGCCGTCTTTGGTTTGGTTTATTCTTCCCAGCTAATATCCTTTTCTTCTGCCAAGTCTACCAGCTTATCATAAATGTATTGTAGTGCCTCGACCTGAGAATCATCAGCCTCACTAATCTTATTGGGCTTATCGTTCTCATCATAACCAAGGAAATCGCCCACAATCTTATTAACTGCTGCGGTTAGCTTGGCCTTACGCAAAGCGCCATAGATGGGCTTGACCTCATCAATCAGTTCAGCCGCAGACTTCTTCTTTTCAGTCTTTTCCTTTTCACGCTGGGCTTCTTCCTCTGCATAGGTGATAGTAGACACACCTTGCTTTTCGGCCTCACGCTCACACGCAATACGCACAGTTTCCTTTAGGTTGTCAGCAGTAAAGGGGCTGATTGTCTCAGGACACTCAGTAAACCGGCTACGAGCAAAATACTCCTTATGTTGTACACAATGGCCAATAGACAGGAGCGCCTTACCATCCTCGTCCACACCCTGAGAATCAAGATAAATCATAAAGTCAGGGATGTCCTTTAGGGCGTTACCAGCCTTGTTAAAAGTGCCCTTAGGTACAATATACTCATATTCCTCTCGGCCTTCCTTAACCTTACGGATTTCATCATGGAAGATTAGAACAACACAGTAACCAGATAGTGCCAGCTTATTGATTTGACTGTCCATCTCCTTATTTAGCATGGCAAAGCCACCACCATAAGGAACACCAGACAACTCGGTAATGGGGGTGAAATCAGACTTTTCAGCGTTCTGAGTGTTGTAAGTAGAGATGATATAAGCAGTAGCCAAGTTAGGTAAGCGGTCAGCAACATCCACTACAACGCATTGGTACATAGCTCGTACCTTCTCACGCTTCTTTTCGTTCTTAACAGTAAGCTGAGACACAACCTGTCGAAAATCATTCCAAGACTCAACATCTACTTTACGCATACCAGAAATGGCATTATAGCCCTTTTCTGTGGCTAACCACAACGTCTTACCGGGAAACAACTTAGAAGCCACATGGCTCTTTCCAACATTGTTCGTGCCATACCAAGCCAGAATCTTGCCTTCAAGGCCAGTAGTAATTGTAGTTTCCTCAAGATTTGTAATATCAAGTGCCATTCCACATCACCTCACTCAAAACTCATCCTCGTCAAAAGGGAGGTCATCACCCGCAATTTCCTCAAAATCATCAAAGTCATCGGTGGTTTTCTTACCAACACGCTTAGACTTATACTCAGCCTTCTTGTCCTTTAGATTAGGGGTGGAATTACTCTTAGTGGTCTTGTTACCACCATTCTTGGCAAACTCATCCTTCTTAACCTGATACATCTTAATGGCCTTCTTAACCACAGAGCTGTCCATCCATAGAGTCTTAACAGGAGTCTGTTTACCGTCCTCATCCTCAATATATAGCTCATCAGGCTCCTCAACAATGTCCATGCCAGCAAGTACAAACTCAGTACGAGTGGATACATTAGACGTATCAATCTTACCGGCACGACCAATACCATGCTTCTTAGCTACACCACCAAAGGTAATGGTGTTCGCATCCAAAGTAGCGTCAATGGTACAACCATTTTCAACAGCATCATTAACATCATCCACAAGGTCATCAGGTACAATGACAGTAACGGGGAACACCTCGCCCTTACCATTAGCCATATACACAGTCATTACGCCACGGCCAGTTTCCTCAGCCTCACCATCAACCATCTTGGTCTCAGGCACATTCTTAGTCATGCAACCGCTCATATTGACAGTGATACCGTATTCCATACCTTCCTTGTAAGCAGTGGTGGACACCTTGCTCACACGGAACTGAGGAGCTTCCTTAACCTCCTTACCGTCACGGCTCATAAACATATTGTTCTCAAGACGGCCTTCAACCACAACAACAGAGGGAGCGTTGCCATTCCCATTAACTTCAGGGTTTAGTTCCATCATATCAGTGGCCATCTTCCACTGACGAGATTCCTTGCCATCCAGACCCTTGGATGCAAAGTAAATCATAAAAGTGACAATACCACCATCGGTGCGAACGCCAAACTTGCCCTTGATGCACTCAGCCTTAACCTTCTCACCTGTGGGCTTGCCATCCTCATATAGCTTAACCTCACAATCCTCACGCTTCAGGCCCAATTCATAGACCGTACCAACACAACGATAAAAATTCTTACTCTTGTTTAGAATATCCATTTTTCATACCTCTATAATTTTATTATAATTTTAACACAGAAAGGGTCTGTGTTATTAACCCATCAACTTATATTGCTTAGACAGACAAATTAAAAATAGACCAGAAAACATAGTAACTTTATGTAGAGTTCTTAGCTTCTCTAGCCTTCTTTAACCGTTCTGCGGCCATCTGACGCTGTTCCTCAGTCATTGTACGCTTAGAATTGGTATTATGGCCTGTTCGATAAGACCACAGAGGACAAGACTTAGTGGTACAGTCTTTAACCAATCTTGGTTGGTCGCCCATACAATCAATACAAAACGCCTTAATTGCCGATAGAGGTGTATTAGCCATCATCATCCTCCTTAATCCCCAATTTTTCCTGAGCCATCTTTACATCTTCGTTTAAGATTTCAACAGCTTCACCAACCGTCTTACAATCCTTAATCTTCTCAACACATCTCAAAGAATGGGCATACCAGCCTGTTTGAATCCCTTGTAGGCGAATCTTATCAAACGTGTCTGTAAGTACCGGCTGAATTAGTTCCTTCAGGTCTTTATTGCCTGTTTCTTCTGTGGCTGCATCAAGGAAAGCCTTGAGCTTAGGATTATTGTCAATCATTTGCTTGAGCTTCTCACGCTCAAGCCGTTCACGAGTTCTCTTATCCATCATTCACCTCTATCACAATGTGGGCAGTAAGGCTCATACAAAGTCTCATAAGCATCAACTTCACTATGATATTCCTTTACTTGTTGATATTTGATTTTTGTGCCGCACTTAGGGCATCGCCCATGCTCATCAAACCACCGCTCAATTCTGTGTACATCTTCGACTCTGGCATTTGCGTTCATTAGATATAGCATACAATCTACTATAATGTCTGGTTCATCACAGAAATGAGTTTCAATGGCCTCGATGACCTCACTCATCATCTTAGGATACATTACACCTTCTCCAATCCATCGGCTCTGATTAAATAACAAGGTTCATTATTATCGACTTTGCCATTACTAAAAACAAAATATTTTTGTACATAAACCAACATTTTGTTTACATCATACCCAGTATCCCAAGGAGCAATGGCCTTGATAACATAGACGACCTCATCTTCACAAGGAATCTGGTCATAAGCAAAGCAAGCGGCCAAGCCCACATCGTCAATATTCTTCTTAATCCAACGAGTGTAGGTGGGATAAGATAGACCGCTGTTCACAATCTTAACCTTATCACCAACCTTAATCTTGTCCTTACCCAATTCCTTGCTTAGTCTATCCATAGCCAACGCAACGCCCATGCTTAGACTAAACTCATCTTCAGGGTCGCACTTGGCCTGTGCAGAACTCTTCTTGTAACAAATATGGCCGTCAACCTCGCCCTTATAGACTTTTGAGGCTTCAACCAAGTTGCCTGTTACACGGACAGTATAACTGCCCTCCTGCCAATCCTTTGCCAAATTACTCATATTTTACCTCCTTAAAATTCCATCAATGCCGTAGCATTATTGACGTTATCCTGATTTGCCTTGATATATCTTGTAGTCACAGCCAAAGAGCTATGACGTAAGACCTTACTAATAGTGGCTACTGGAACACCCTTGTCGCTCATAATCGTTGCACAACCAGCTCTCAGCCCATGACAACTAAGCTCATTCCAATACTTCAAACCAGCCCTACGAGCCGCAGATTTGATGGTCTGAGATACGCTATTATCGCTTAGTTGATGGTTCTGGAAAGAGGCGAACAGATAAGGACAATCATCATCACGCAGACGCAAATACCGCTCAATCGCCCGTTCAGTAGACTGGTTGATATAAACCTTGCCACCATTGTCACCTTTGGTCACTGGCAACTCAATCTCTCGATTGCTCTTCATGGCCTTCTTATACTGGTCGATGGTGATATTGGCCATCTCACAGAACCGAACACCGGTAGAAAGCAAGAAGCTGAACATGGCCTTATCACGAGGGGTACGAGCATAAGAAATAAGCTGCCTTGCATCTTCTTCGGTCATGCGGGGCTTTTCCTTGCTCTTGATGTTGCTGGGCCGCTTGAGATTCTTGCTGGGGTCAACCTCAACCACACCAACATCGGTCAAGAACTTGAAATAAGACCGAACAGCAGCAACCTTATTAGCTACTGTTGCACTGGCCTGAGTAGCAATACCAGCCTTCCAATCAATCAGGTCGAGGTAGGTAATGTCCTGTTCAGGCTTGTTAATGGTCTTGAGCATTTGGTTAATGTGGTTTGTGTAGCCACGCATGGTGTTCTCAGACATCTTCTCAGCCTTCATATAATTAACAAAACTCTCAATCATTTTATTGACCTCCTTTGATTTGTCTTTATGATACCACAACGGCTCGAACTTGTCAAGAGTTTTTTCTAAACAAATTCGAGCCATGTGACAGAAAGGAAGTATATTATGAAGAACAGGAGGTAGGCCATGCCACGCCCACATGACCTATGGGATAGGGCTGATAGGCTCAACCCTTGAGAAGCCTTGATAGAGTGACATAAGGTAAATCCCGACCCACGTTTACTCTATCTATCCAACAGCACTACCGTTTTACTGTTGGCCTTAGCCGGGTTTTACTATACAGGTGACGATAGCTTCTGTATAGACCAGTTGGTAGCGGTAGTAGGGTTTGAACCCACATGTTTCATTATACCGCCATATACTCTCACCTTTATTCATCCAACCTACTGGCACAAGGTAGCGAGTATGAGGATTATATAAGGAGCCACCTTCTAAAGCAGAAAGGATTCAAAGGAAAACTCAAGCTCATGCACTATCGTTTTCCATAATCAAACATGGCCTACACGCTCTGGCCAACAGCCTTTCTCCCTACCACATCCTACTACCTCGGCCATGTTTGATTGCTTAGTGTGCCCCGCTATCCTACTTTCACGGGGATATGTGACCTTGTTCTCTTTCATCAACTGTGGGTCAGTCAACTTAGTGTGAGAGTTTTTATGGTCTCTCAACTTAAAACTAAAACACGAGAACCCCAATAGGCGGTCTGGTGAGGGCCTGTGAGATTTGCACTCACTACGTTGGAGTTTCACCAACATGGACTTCCTGCCCTCATATAAGGGGGTTAAGGATTTCCCCCTACCACACATCCCGCCTCTCTTGCCCTGCCGTTTTCGCAATGCCCGTTTCATACTTGCCACTGTACATATGACTTTCTTACTGTTGGCACTTAAAGCTACTTGGCACTGGGGCTGGCGGTCATTTGCTCTCTGCCCCTACTGGTAGCTGGGGATTTAAGGTTACACCAACCATTCAACCATGGATGCCACACTATCGTAGTGACCTACGCTTATCAGGTTTTGCACCTTGCGCCAGACGAGTCGAACGCCGTGGCTTGAGGATTTGAACCTCGCCGCACCTGATTGGCTACTACCGTTCACCATGGTATGTATAGCAAGCGCCACCGAGAATAATGGCCTACTCCTTAACCTTGATTATTGTTTGCCTACATAACCTATTTGGCTCAAGAAGGGGTATTTCCCTACTTGCTATACACTGGTATAATAACGGCCTAAGCCGATACTATCAATTACTATCTTCAGCGGCCTTACCACCCTTAACCTTACTGCTCAGTTCATAAATCTGACGGCCAATCTGGTCACACTGACTACGCACCACATTGTAAGGCTTGTTTTTTAGTAGCTTGAACATCTTGTTCTCAAGAACCTTAATCTTTACTTCGTTCATTTGTTTCTTCCTTTCTTTGTTTCTGTGGTTATTTTACCACAGATTTTTGAGTTTGTCAATGGGTTTTTGAAAAGTTTTTTGAGATTTTTTATCTCATGGGCCTCACGGTGAGACTTGAACTCACAATCTTCCGATTATAAGTCGGACGCTCAGACCAGTTGAGCTGCGTGAGGTTATTGCGGTTTTACAGGCTAACCGCAAACCTTATCTACATTCTTATCTTACCACACTTACTTTGCTTTGTCAACCCCTATTTTACCAACCCTTATACATTTTCATCTTCGACATACTGCTCAAACAATCATCAACCATACGAGTTTGCTTTTT
>OLGI01001825.1_pt1 | contig 17305 bp, 13 predicted proteins | sample 1605221 | NCBI WGS metagenome assembly OLGI01 (sample SAMEA3888915, study PRJEB22519) | human gut metagenome | biome: human gut; feature: human-associated habitat; material: faeces | place: Denmark | collected 2010 | reverse complement strand
TACAGGCAGGCACGATTATTGCCATGGGGACACCGGCGGGGGTTGGCATGGGCTTTGAGCCGCCGAGGTTCCTGAAGCGGGGCGATGTTGTAACGTGCGAAATCGAGGGCATCGGCACCATGACGAACAAAATCAAGTAAAGACCCTAAAAACCATGAGGGTTTCACCCTCAAACTCCCACAAGGGGAATCATTCCCCTTGACCCCCATTTGCAAAACCATGTACATGGTTTTGCGGTATCGGGTGCAGGGGCTGAGCTCCTGCTAGGGGTGTTGGGGACAACGTCCCCAAGGTCTTAATGAAGGAGAAAAAATATGGATAAAATAAAGGTAATGAGCGTGTTCGGGACACGCCCCGAGGCGATTAAAATGGCACCTCTGGTAAAGCAGCTGGAAAAAACCCCCGAAATCGAGAGCATCGTCTGCGTCACCGCGCAGCACCGTGAAATGCTCGATCAGGTACTCGAAATCTTCGACCTGCATCCGCAGTATGACCTGAATATCATGCAGTCCCGTCAGACATTGGCAGGCATCACCACCCGCGCATTAACCGGTCTGGAGGAGGTCATGGGTCAGGAAAAACCCGATATCGTCCTTGTCCATGGGGATACCTCTACCACCTTCGCAGGCGCACTGGCGGCATATTATAATCAAGTGAAGGTCGGTCATGTTGAGGCAGGCCTGCGCACCTATGATAAATATCAGCCCTTCCCTGAGGAAATGAACCGCCGTTTGACCGGTGCGTTGACCGATTTGCATTTTGCACCCACCCCTCTGGCAAAGGAGCATCTGCTGAAGGAAAATATCAGTCCGGACGGCATTTTCATCACAGGCAATACCGTTATCGACGCATTGGCGCATACCATCGAGGAGGACTATACCTTTACCGTCCCCGAACTCAATCAGATTGATTTTAAAAACAAACGCGTCATCGCCATGACCGCCCATAGAAGGGAAAATCTCGGCGAGCCCCTGAAAAATATCTGCCGTGCCGTGAAGCGTCTGGTGGAAGAATATCCCGATGTGGAAGTGGTCTATGCAGTGCATAAAAATCCTGCCGTGGTAGAACCTGTACATGAGATTCTCGGCGGTAACGACCGTATCCACCTCACCGACCCTCTGGATTTAAAGGATATGCATAACCTTATGTGCCGTTCCTTTTTCGTGATGACAGATAGCGGCGGCCTGCAGGAGGAGGTGCCCTCCATGGGTAAGCCTGTTTTGGTGCTGCGTAATGTTACGGAGCGTCCCGAAGGGGTTGAGGCAGGCACGCTGAAATTGGCAGGCACAGATGAAAACGTGATTTATTCCATGGCAAAAACGCTTTTGGATGATAAAGAGGAATATGAAAAAATGGCACAGGCGAAAAATCCCTTTGGCGATGGGCAGGCAAGCCGCCGCATTGTGGAAAGCATCCTGTATGCCTTTGGGAAAAAGGCGGAAAGACCGGATGAATATGTCCTGCGCATGAAAAATGAGAGCATAAGCAAGGAGGGAAAACCCATGAAGGAAGAAAGAATGGCAATTCTCAATATGTTGGAAAAGGGCATTATCACTGTGGATGAGGCAGACCGCCTGCTGAACACGCTGAACAACGGCTTGGGTGCGGAAAAGGACGGCATTGCAAAAACCGTCGGCGGTATGCTGAATAAGGCAGGTGCGGCGCTCAGTGCCGTTGCCGATAAGGTGAAGGAAAACCCGACTGTGAAAAATGCAGCCGATAAGATGGCGGATAAGGCGGAGGATTTGCAGCCCAAGGTTACCTCTGCGGCCTTCCGCATGAGAGAAAAGCTGGCAGATAAGGCGGACGATTTGCAGCCCGCAGTGCGTTCCGCAGCCTTCCGCATGGCAGAAAAGGCAAGCGAAATCAAGGAGGATATGGCAACCTACCGTGAAAAGCTGAAGGAAAAGAGAAACCGTGATGAAGCGGAGGATTGGGACGATATTGATTTGGAGGAGCTGGAGGCAGACGAGGTGCCTGCGGAGGAAGCGACTGCGGATGCAGAGGAGCCTATCTCCCCCGAAATGAACCATTATCTGAGCAAGGTGGAGAATGTTTTGGATGGCATGAGCGACCAGATGGAGCAGCTCAATGATATGGAGGCATTTTTGAAGGCATCCTTTGGGGAATATGACCCTGCCGACTGGGAGGATGACGAGGAAGAACCCACAGACGAGAAAAAAGACGCTGAGTAAAGGTGCGCCCGAATAATCTTCATGTTTTCTTATTGGGACACACCTAAGCGAGAAGCAGCAAAAAGCCGCAGATTTTATCTGCGGCTTTAAATTATTCAAACAGATGAAGGAGAAAAAATGGAGAGAAGGAAATATGAGGATATTCAAATCATTGAAGTTTTTCATGAGAGCAAAAGGCAGAAGATATGTGAATATAAATCTCTTATAAAAGAGAACTGCTTTGAGGGAACGCAGGTATTTGAATATGACGAAGCAGGAAATCTCTTGAAACGTACGGTTATACAAAATCATAGTGGTTCCGGTCAGTTGAGAGAGTGCTGTTTTGCATACGATGAAGAGAAACGGATTATTGCATATAAAGAAGTGGTAAATCAAGATAACAGGGAGCAAATAGTAACGATAAATAGAGTATATACGTATGAAGCAGATGGCAATGAATATATCCTTGAAAAAGGGGAAGCACTTCGTAAAAGATATTTTGTATACTGCAAAGGTGCTAAGGGATTGAAGGAGGACATGCCTTCTGAAAAAGAATTATTCTTTAAAATGGATACCATTATAATGAAGGATAGGCAGAAACAACTTTATTATTTACCGAATGGAGCATTATCCTTCCAAAGAATATTTTATAAAGAAAAAGGAAAATTTGAATTTTTAAATCCGGCAGGAGAAGAATATAAGTGGGCTTTGGGAGATATTGATGATAATTCAGCATTGGTTTACTTATATGAGCCAATTTTAACGTTAGAAATTTATCAGCAAATTGTCCTGTATTGTAAAAAGATTAGTCTGGAGTTAGATTTTATTTCTTTTTCGCCAGAGTGCTTTGTTGAACCGAATGAAGAGTGCAATCGAATCATGAATTGGATTGCAGAGGTTGATGTATGGTATGGGATTTGCTAATTAAACTAATACAAAGGGTTGGGGAATAAGCAAATATTTTTTGGGTTATTTCAGTAATGGAGAGGGTGTCGACAAAGTCGACACCCTAAGTTAGCTTCACTATCGCGCGTTATACAAACGCCGTATAAGGCTCCATGTGGCAGGGCCGACATTGCCTGTCGGGGGCAGGCCGTTTTGCGCCTGCAATGCCGCCACAGCATCCCTTGTTTCCTCATCAAACACCCCTGTGACCGCAATCGGCGGAATGGCACCCGTATAATCGGCAATCCCCTTGAGATAGGTCTGTAAATTCCGCACATCCTCATTTTCCATGCCAAGCGAAAGAAAATAGCCGGGATAAATGCCGGCATTGCTTTCCTCCATGCCTGCGGGGAGCATTGAAAGAATATCGGCATACGCCCGCTTTAGCTGCTGCCATGTTTGCGGCCCCACAATACCATCCGGATTCAGACCGACCAAGGATTGAAAGGCACGCACAGCGGCAGCGGTGGCAGGGCCGAAATAGCCATCCTGCTCGATATCGGGGAGGGCATCATTAAAATATGAAATCACATCCAGATAATACTGCAGGGAGCGCACATCCACACCGCTGTTGCCCTCACGCAAAACCGCGGGGAAGGGGCGTGTGACCTCCTCCAACGTCAGCCCCTCGCTTGTCAGCTCATTCAGGCGCTTCACGCCGTTATATAGATATTTTAGCTGATACCACGTGGATTTACCGACAATCCCATCTGGCGTCAGGTTAAAAATACGCTGAAATTCCCGCACAGCGTCTTCGGTTGCCTTATCGAATACACCATTCGGATTTTCGATTTTCGGGATGGCGGGGTAATTGTCTGCAATGCGGTTCAGCTCAAGCTGTATGGTTTTTACGGTGTTGCCGGCACCCCCCAGCCGCAGCGGGACATTGGGGTAGGAGGCGATGTTTGCGGAAATCGGCACGTTTTCCAAAATACCGATGTCATTTCCGTAAAACTGCTGCAAAATTTGATAGGGAGTCAGCCCCTGCTCTGCCAAGGCAACGGTATCCCATTGGGAAAGACCGTCGCAAACGGTGGTTGTGCCGTTGCAGTAGGCGGTAAAAAAGGGGTCCACCCGCCCCTGCCGCACCACATAGTTGTTGAAAATTTCATCCACAATGCGGCTGATGTTTTCATAAATATCCCGTCCCTTGATGTAGGTCTGGTCATACTGCGTGGTCGAGGTAATATCAAAATCATACCCCTGACTGCGGTAAAATTCGTTAAAGATGCGGTTCAGTGCATAGGTAATCTGTGCATAGATGTTTGCACGAATGGCGGCATCCGGCCAGGTGGGATAAATCTCGCTGGAGGCGACATTTTTAATATAGTCCGGAAAGGGAACAGTGATGTTTTCCGCAGGCTGATTGGGCAGCCCCAAATGCACGGTAATCGTTTCCGGAATGGTGGGCACTTGCTGTAAAGCCATAGCAATTCTCCTTTCTCATAGGGTTGGCTCGGTATCGGTGACGGAGTTTGCCTCGTTTTTGTGCTCTCCGCCTACATCAAAGGAAAGGGAAACGGGCTGAATGGTGGTAACGCCATCGAAAATGGGGATATCATGCACCACGGCGGAGACGGTGCCGGGGGCGGAAATGCGTGCGTGATAGGTGGAGAAAACATCTGCGGTGCCGGGGATTTGCGAAAGCGTGCGGCTGGGGGCAGGCAGGGAAAATTCCTCTGTTTTTCCGCTTTCATCCGTTGTGGCAGTGATGGAAAGCATATACCCGTTGGGCAGAGACTTGCTGATGACAACCGTTGCATTTGCAATGGGAACGGAGCCTTGTCCCCCTGTGACCTGAAACAGCAGTGTGCCAAACTGCGAATTTTGTGTCAAAAATTGCCGCAAAGGATCTGTGGGAGCGGCTTCTCGGCTATTGATGGACGGTGCTTGCTTTTTCTGAAAATAGGGATACATAGAAAAAACTCCTTTCTCTGTTTTTTATGAACTCCTTCCATACTATGCAAAAGGCAAATCCCCTTTTTCTTTTTTTTCAGGTATGCTATGATAAAGGCAAAAAAAGAGGAGGTCTGTGGAATGAAGGTATCGTTATTGCAGTTAAAAACCATGCCGACACCGGAGGAGAATCTCGAAAAAATAAAGGAAATGCTGCAGGCGGCAAGGGCGGCGGGGGCAGATTTGGCAGTGCTGCCCGAAATGTGCTGCTGTCCCTATGAAAACAGCGCCTTTGCGCGCTATGCCATGCCCGAAAACGCCCCGTTTTTACAGGGCATCGCCGAAACGGCAAGGGCATTGGGGCTATATGTTGTGGCAGGCTCGGTGCCTTTGGCGGAGGATGGGAAAATTTATAATGCGTCCTTTGTGTATGACAGTGCGGGCCGGTGTATCGCAAAGCACAGAAAAACGCATTTGTTTGATATCCATGTGGCAGGCGGTCAGCATTTCATGGAATCCGAAACCTTTACCGCAGGGAAGGACATAACCACCTTCGATACCCCTTGGGGCAAATGCGGCTTAATGATTTGCTATGATATTCGCTTTCCGGAGCTTTCTCGCCTGTTGGCTTTGGCGGGGGCAAGGGTAATTTTTGTGCCTGCCGCCTTCAATATGACCACAGGGCCGGCGCATTGGGAAATATCCTTCCGGATGCGTGCCTTGGATAATCAGGTCTTTTTGGCAGGCTGTGCCCCTGCAAGAGATTTGCAGTCCTCCTATACCGCTTGGGGACATTCCATTGTGACGGAGCCTTGGGGGAGCGTTGTGGCACAGCTTGCGGAGGAGGAAGGAATTTTGACGGCAGAGCTGGATTTTGCAAGGTCGGAGCAGGTGCGGGCGGAGCTGCCGCTGTTAAAGCACCGCAGAACCGATTTTTATGATGTGATAAAAAAATAAGGAGTGTGTTCCATGAAAAAAGAAACGATTTATTTGGCAGGCGGCTGCTTTTGGGGAACGGAAAAATATATGCAAAGCGTTGCGGGGGTGCTGGAAACAAGGGTAGGCTATGCCTTGGGCGAAAAGCAACTTTGGAATCCGCCGCTGAAGGAAAGCGTGAGCTATGAGGAGGTCTGCAATCACAGCGGCCATGCCGAAACGGTGGAGGTTGTTTTTGATGCGGAGCAAATCTCTCTGACGGAAATTTTGAGGGAATATTGCTACACCATTGACCCGACCTCCTTGGGCAGACAGGGCATGGATATCGGGATTCAATACCGCACGGGGATTTATTGCCTCACCGAGGAGCAGCGGCAGACGGCACAGGCATTTCTGGATACCCTGCAAAAGGACTACAAACAGCCGATTATGATTGAAAATCTCCCCCTGCGTCAGTTTATTCAAGCGGAGGAGTATCACCAGAAATATCTCGAAAAAAATCCCAATGGCTATTGCCATATCAATTTTGAGAAAATTGCGGCGCAGAAGGCGGCGAAAGCGGAAAAGCAGGATTGATTTTTCTGATAAATCCGATAAAAAGGTTGTCTTTTTCCCTTGAAACGGCTACAATAGAAGTATTATGGACAGAAAACTCAGGAAAGGATGTAACATCATGGATTTGACAACAGTAAAATCTATCTACCGCAACACTGCGGCGTATGCAAATAAAGAGGTCACACTGGGCGGCTGGATTCGCACCATGCGTGTCTCCAAGAATTTCGGCTTTATCGAGCTGAATGACGGTTCCTTCTTCAAAAATATTCAGATTGTTTTTGAAGCGGAAAGATTGAAAAATTATGAAGAAATCTCCAAGCAGAATGTCGGCGCGGCGCTGATTATAAAAGGTCTTCTGGTGGAAACCCCCGAAGCAAAGCAGCCCTTCGAGGTAAAGGCAACACAGATTGATGTGGAAGGCACCTCCACCCCCGATTATCCCCTGCAGAAAAAACGCCACTCCGTAGAATTTCTGCGTGAAATCGCATATCTGCGCCCCAGAACAAACCTGTTCTCCGCAACCTTCCGCGTGCGCAGCCTGATTGCAATGGCAATTCATGAATTTTTCCAGGGCAAGGGCTTTGTATATGCCCATACACCCATTATCACAGGCTCCGACTGTGAGGGTGCAGGCGAAATGTTCCGTGTCACTACACTGGATTTGGATAACCTGCCTCGTACAGCCGATGGCAAGGTAGATTATTCCAAGGATTTCTTCGGCAAGGAAACCAACCTTACCGTATCCGGTCAGCTTTCCGCGGAAACCTTTGCAATGGCGTTCCGCAATGTTTATACCTTCGGGCCTACCTTCCGTGCGGAAAATTCCAACACAACCAGACATGCGGCGGAATTCTGGATGATTGAACCCGAAATGGCATTTGCCGATTTGAACGATAACATGGAAATCGCAGAGGAAATGCTGAAATATATCATTCAGTATGTACTGGACAACGCCCCCGAAGAAATGGAATTCTTCAACAGCTTCGTGGACAAGGGTCTGCTGGACAGACTGCATAATATTCTGGATAACGAATTTGGCAGAGTGACCTACACAGAAGCCGTTGAGCTTTTGAAAAAATCCGGTCATACCTTTGAATATCCCGTAGAATGGGGCATTGATTTGCAGACAGAGCATGAACGCTATCTGACAGAGCAGATTTATAAGAAGCCCGTATTCGTAACCGATTACCCCGTAGAAATCAAGGCGTTTTATATGCGTCTGAATGATGATAAAAAGACCGTTGCGGCAATGGATTTGCTTGTGCCCGGCGTTGGCGAAATCATCGGCGGCAGCCAGAGAGAGGACAACTTAGAAAAGTTAGAGGCGCGTATGGACGAGCTTGGACTCAAAAAGGAGGACTACGGTTTCTATCTGGATCTGCGTAAATACGGTTCCGCAAGACACTCCGGATTTGGTCTTGGATTCGAGCGCTGCGTGATGTACTTAACCGGCGTTTCCAACATCCGTGATGTCATCCCGTTCCCGAGAACCGTAAACAACTGTGAACTGTAAACAATAAGCAACTATGGGGCTGTCGCAAATACTGGAATCTGCTTTCTGCTATTTGCAGCAGTCCCTTTTCTATTATTATTTCAATATGTACATACGGAGTGACAGACTCCTGAAAGGGGGAGAGAATGTGAAATTTATCCATACCGGCGATATCCACTGGGGCATGTCCCCGGACAGCGACAAGCCTTGGAGCCGGGAGCGCAGCCGCGATATCCGCGATACGTTTACCGCCATCATCGCCAAGGCAAAGGAACTGCGCGTGGACTGCCTGTTCATCGCGGGGGATCTGTTCCACCGCCAGCCGCTGCTGCGCGACCTGAAAGAGGTCAATTACCTGTTTTCCACGATCCCGCAAACACAGGTTGTCATCATCGCGGGCAATCACGACCGGATCCGCAAAAATTCAGCTGTTTTAAGCTTTTCCTGGGCTTCCAACGTGACGTTTCTGGAAAGTGAGGATGTCTCATCCGTCTATTTTGAGGATATCAACACCGAGGTGACCGGCTTTTCTTACTATACTGCGGAGATCCCGGAGCCGCGCCTCGATACTCTTGAAGCGCCGGAGGATGGAAAAATCCACATTCTGCTGGGGCACGGCGGCGACGCGAACCACGTCCCGATTGACCGGGCGGCGCTGGCTTCCTCCGGATTTTCGTATATCGCACTGGGGCACATCCACAGGCCAGAGATCCTACTGGACAAAAAGATGGCATACTGCGGTTCCCCGGAGCCGCTTGATAAGACCGAGACCGGCAGGCACGGCATCCTTTACGGCGAGATCGACCCGGAAAGCTGTCAGGTAACGACACTGGACTTTATTCCGATGGCGAAGCTCCGCTACATCCCGCTCATCGTCCGCGTCACGCCGGATACGACCAACACGGAGCTGTACTTAAAAATCGCCCATGAGATCGAACAGCGCGGCAATGACAATATTTTCCGCTTCAAGGTGCAGGGCATGCGCGATCCCGATATTTCCTTCGATCTGGACGCCTTAAAGCTGCGTTTCCGCATCGCAGATATCATCGATGAGACGGAACCGCAATACGATTTTTCCGCCCTGTTTGCCGAGCATCCAAGCGATATGATCGGCTTTTACATCCAGGCACTGAAAAAACCGGACATGAGTCCGGTGGAGAAAAAGGCGCTGTTTTACGGCATCCACGCCCTGCTTCTCACCACCGATGAAAGGAGTTAGCTTCCATGCGTTTTCTTGATCTTTATATCAGTGGGTTTGGAAAATTTCATGACACAGCCGTCTCCTTTGAGGATGGGTTAAACGTCATTTACGGTAAAAATGAAGCCGGCAAATCCACGATCCACACCTTTATCCGCGGCATGCTCTTCGGCATCGAGCGTCAGAGGGGGCGCGCCGCCAGAAACGACATCTACAGCAAATATGAGCCGTGGGAAAACAGCGGCACCTACGAGGGGCAGCTCCGACTTGAATCCGACGACGGCACCATTTACCGGATCGAGCGCTCGTTCCAGAAAAATAAGAAGGAATTTACCGTCATCAACGAGACGACCGGACGCGAGGAACCGGACGGCCGCGCCGTTTTGCAGGAAATTTTGGGCGGCATGAGTGAAACCATGTACAACAACACCATCAGCATCAGCCAGTTAAAGAGTGCGACCGATGAAGGCATGGTTTCAGAACTGAAAAACTATATTGCTAACATGAATACCTCTGGCAATATGGCGCTCAATATCACTAAGGCAACCGCCTATCTGAAAAATCAGCGCAAACAATTTGAATCCCAGTTAAGCCCGGAGGCTTCGGTCAACTATACCTCCCTTCTCAGCGAGATCCGCGCGCTGGAACGCGAGCTTTCTTCGCCAAAATATGAGAATCAGTTACAGGAATACTCAAAACTGCGTGACTCGGTCCGAAATGAACTGGAACATCAGAAAATAGAAAAAGAAGATTTATCCGACCGGCTGCAGAAGAGCCGTCAGGTACTGGATGAGTTTTCCTTTACGGACGAGGCGTCCATCGAGGCGTACCGCAGTCAGGCTGAAACACTCTACCAGGACTATCAGCATGCACAGGTGTCTTCCTCCAGCAAGGGATCCCGGTTTTTCCAGGTGTTTTTCTTTATCGCAGCGGCGATCTGCGCCATCTGCGCGGCATACTGCGGATATCTGGCGTTCTTCCCGCTTCCGTCCCCATGGCTGGGAGCTGGTCCCACCGCCCTCATCTTTGGAGGCGCCGCTCTTGTGCTTCTCATGCTGGGAATCTGCGTCACACGGCACCGGAGCCGCCGCAGGCAGGAGGCGGAGAAAAGTGCCTCTGTTTTATCGGAGATTTTGAGCCGCCACCTGGGCGAATCCGAGATTTCGGATGAATCCATGAAGCTTTTGTCCCAGCGGCTGGACCGTTTCATCACGCTCTGCCACGCCGTTACAAACTCGGAGAATTCACTGGTAAAACGTTCCGAACAGATCTCGGCGCTGATGGCAAAGCAGAATGACTGCAGCCTTGTCATCGAGGAACAGCAGCGCGTCCAGTGGGAGTTAGAGAAAAAGCTGGAGCACCTATCCGCCTGCAAAGACCGGGCAGCGGCGCTCAAACACATTTTAAATGAAAATGAGCGCATCCATCAGGAGATCGCCTCCGTGGATCTGGCGCTTGATACCTTAAAAGAGCTTTCCACGACCATCCGGGATTCTTTCGGCCTGTACTTAAATAAGACTGCGTCCGACCTGATCGCCGGAATTACCGGCGGAATTTATTCCAGCATCAGCATCGATGAGAACCTGAATGCGTTTTTAAACACCCGCCGGAAGCTGATCCCGCTTGAACAGGTCAGCAGCGGCACCGCCGACCAGATCTATCTGGCGCTGCGCCTCGCCGCCGCCCACTTTATCCAGGGCGATGCAGACCGGCTGCCGCTCATCTTTGACGACAGCTTCGTCCTCTACGACGACGAGCGCCTGAGAACCGTCCTCAAATGGCTGCCAACCGCCTATTCCGGGCAGATTCTTGTATTTACTTGTCATGAGAGGGAGATGCGGGTGCTGAAGGAAGAAGGAGCTGCGGTGCATGAAGTGCGGTTGTAGGACTCTTTTCGTACATAACCGTGACATTGCCTGTTTCCTATGACATTAAAAAGAACGCCATTTTCTGACATGTATTGGTCCGGAAATGACGTTCTTTTTGTTTCTATTTTAAAGGTCTATTTTTAGTCCCGTATTCCCGCCCGATACTTCGCCAGCAGCTTATTGATACGTCCAGTCGGATTTAACAGCTCGCTTAAGGAGGCATCGTGGTTCAGGTTATCGATGATGAGCGCGATGTATTTGCTCATATCGACGCTGATATAGTACGGTCTGGAGAGAAGCTCCGGTGTCTGGTATACCAGGTTGGTGGTCAGGACGCGGTCGATCAGACCGTTCTCATAGTACTCGTCAAACTTCTGCAGTCCGTTGGTAAACAGACCGAAGGTCGCGCATACGAATACCTTTCTCGCCTTGCGGCTCTTTAATTCCTTCGCTACATCTAACATGCTCTCTCCAGAAGAGATCATATCATCGATGATCAGGACATCCTTGCCCTCTACGCTGGATCCCAAGAACTCATGGGCAACGATCGGGTTGCGTCCGTTGACGATCCTGGTGTAATCGCGGCGTTTGTAGAACATACCCATGTCGAGTCCCAGCACGTTGGAGAAGAAGACAGCGCGGGACATACCGCCCTCATCCGGGCTGATGACCATCATGTGATCGCTGTCGATTTCCAGCTCTTTCTCATTTTTCAGCAGATATTTGATAAACTGGTAAATCGGCTGAACGGTCTCAAAACCCTTGAGCGGAATCGCGTTCTGGACACGCGGATCGTGTGCGTCAAAGGTAATGATATTCTCAACGCCCATATCTACCAGCTCCTCCAGTGCCAGCGCGCAGTCTAAGGACTCACGGCCGGAGCGCTTATGCTGGCGGCTCTCATACAGGAACGGCATGATTACGTTGATACGGCGTGCCTTTCCGCCTGCTGCCGCAATGACACGTTTCAGATCCTGATAATGATCATCCGGGGACATATGGTTTACCATGCCGCACAAAGAATACGTCTGGCTGTAGTTGCAGACATCCACGATCAGATACAGATCATCGCCGCGCACCGACGCCTTGATCTCGCCCTTTGCCTCGCCGGAACCAAATCTCGGTGTGTTTGCCCCGATGATGTAGGAGTCTCTCTGATAACCTGAAAATGCGATCGTCGTCTTGTGCTCGCTCTCGCGCTCATTTCTCCAGTCTACCAGATATTTGTCTACCTTGCCTACCAGCTCCTCACATCCCTTTAATGGGATCAGTCCCAGCGGACCTACCGGTATCGTCTCAATGATTTTCTCTTCGTACAGCATTTTCCATTTTCCTCCAGCCTGTTTACTCTCTGTTAATTCGCTTTTTTGCATATGTTAGCGCATTCTAACGTCTCTTTTATATCATTATGTCCCTTATAAGTCAACCCATTACCGGTTTTCCAGCTTTTTTCGGATTCGGATATCCTCGCCGTAGAGCGGAATGATCTGATACTGGCTCATAATCCGGGACATGACGCGGTCGGTGAACTCGTCGCGCATCTCATTGGCCGGCAGATTGGTGGAAATGATCGTGCCTTTCTTCCGGTTTAAGCGCTCGTTGACCACATAAAAGAGCTGGGAAGTCGTAAACGTATTCACCAGTTCCGTCCCCAGATCATCGATGATCAGCAGATCGCACTCTAATAAATACTGGGATCGGTCGCGGTCCTCATCGGTCGCATCGTTTGCGAAGCGATCCCTTGAAAATATCTCATACATCTCCACCGCCGGGAGATACACGACGCTGAAACAGCGCTCAATCAGCTCTTTCGCGATGCAGTTGCTTAAAAACGTCTTTCCAAGCCCCGTTTTTCCGGTAAATAAGATATTTCCCTTTTCTTCTTTAAATCCGTCCACATAGCGGTGGCAGAACGCCGTCACCTGCTCCATATACGCGCGGGCAGTCTTGCCGCTACGCGGATCGATCTTCGTGTCATCAAAATAATCATAGGAAAAATGAGAAAAATTCTCCCGCTCCAGCACTTCCCGGATATTCGACTGGGCGTATAACAGATCGATCTCCCGCTGACGGAAACAGTGGCATTTTATGCCGTCTTTGTACCCGGTATCCTTACAGTCCGGACAATTATACTGCATCTCCAGATAGTCCGCCGGATAGCCGTAGGCGCTCATCAGCACCTGGCGCTGCTCTTTCAGATCTGCGATTGTCTCTCGCAGACGTTTCACCGCGTCCGCATCGCCCGCCAGAAGCTCTTTCGCGCTCTTGACCGCTGCAGCGGCGATCGCGTCGTTCATCTCCCGGACCGCCGGTATTTTCTCATAGACCTCATCAACCCGCGCGTCCAGCTCATGTTTCTTCTGAAGTTGTGTCCGGTTATAAACACGCATGATCGATTCATACTGCGAATTACTGAGTGCCATCGTCCCCTCCTGTCTTCTGCGCTCCGTTTATCATGCTCCATACCATCTCGTCGTAGTCATATCCGTGTTCCTCCAGATTGTGGAACCGGTTGGAAGAACGGCTGCTGCCTGCAGACGCCTGCCGGCGCTTCGCCCCGCCTTCTTCCTTCCGTTTTTTATCTAGCTCTGACACATCCCGGAAGCTCTTGACCCCGGCATTTTTCCAATCCCGCAGGATCTTGTCTGCATAGTCAAACGACGGTTTATGTATCTGCCGGATCGTGCGGCTGCACGCCTCGACGATCAGCTCGCGCGTGAAACCGTACTCCCAGAACCATTTTTCGATAAATTCACTCTCGACCTCCGCCGGGCTCCGGTCCGAAAGCCCCATCGCCCGCATAACCGCGAATGAACCCTTCGTGTAGCCCCTGCCGCTCGCTTTCGCCTGTTCCACATCCTTGATGCCGCGCTTATGCCAGCCGAGCGCCACCTTTTCCATATAGCGCAGGCTGGTGTGGTGGTTCTGCACGCAGTACTCAATCAGGTATTCCAGCAATTCCCCGGAAAATCCCAGATTCGAATAGAGATTTCCAAGAATCTGGCAGTCCGTCGGTGTGAGCAGCTTGTTTAAATACTGCTGGGCAATATAGATGAGCTGCTTAAACGACTCATCCGAGGTCAGGCGTGACATATCGCAGGCTGCGGCTTCCCGGGCGGCAGTTTTTGCAGATGGCGCAAAGGAACCAGCGCCTGCCTGGGATTCCGTTGAAGCAAAAACCGGTGAAATTTGCTGTCCCGGCATCTCCTGAAACGATCGCTGTGCCTCTTCACCGACTTCCGTTCCCAGCACCCCGGCTCTCTGCCAGTATGCCAGCGCGCGCTGCACATCCGCCTCCGTGTGGTTGAGCGCGTCCGCGATCTGTCCGATCGAGACTTCCTCCTGCTGGTGGCGGAGCAGGTACAGATATACCTTCACATATTCTCCACTGGCTCCCGCCATATATGTATCAATAAATACGTCCGGAACCGGCGTCGCGCCCACCGCCAGCCGGTTTTTGAGTCCTATTCCCATCTTCTAACTTCCCTCTTAGCCATTCTGTGTCCTCACATTTCCTGTTACCATTTATCTATCAGCAGCCTGCGGCTGTGTAAACCATTTAAACTGCTGTATTTTACTTTTATTTTGAAATATTCTCTATTTGTTCCATCCAAATCTTCCTGTTTTCTTACTTTTCCACCGTTTTTATTTTGTTTCCGGACTTTTCCACAGTTTTGCTCCGGACAAGACAATTTTCATCCATTTATCACAGGCTCACTGCGTCTGTTCCTATCATAACATACCTTTTTTTAAAAAGAAATACTCCTAATTATGGTTCGCGGCCGACACTTTTGGACCAATTTTTCCACTATTTTGATTGTGGATAATGTGGATAATGTGGAAAAAGCCTTCAAAAATCCTCAAAAAATAACCTTTCCTCCGACAAAATCCTTATTTTATCAACATTTTCGGCATTTCCCCATTTACGCATTTAGGCACAAAAAATCCACATAGTTCCTTTACATAATATGTTGAAAACTATGTGGATAATGTGGATAACTGTATGTACACTCGGAGTGCATCTATTTCGCAAGGAGGTTTTCCCCTACATTTACAACGTCTCCGGCGCCCATGGTTATCAACAGGTCGCCCTGTGTACAATGTTCCATGACAAATTTTTCTATTTCATCGAACGTCGGCAGATACCATGCTTCTTTTCCTTTTTCTTTTAGAAGTTTCACGATATCCTCTGAGCTGATGCCGAGCGTGTCCGTCTCGCGCGCCGCGTAGATATCCGCCAGAATGACTTTATCTGCCAGTGAGAGTGCCTCGGCAAACTGCGGCAGAAATGCCTTCGTCCGCGTGTAGGTGTGTGGCTGGAAGATGCACCAGAGTGTCTTGTGTGGATAGTTCTGCGCCGTCTTTAAGGTAGCCTCGATCTCATGCGGATGATGCGCATAGTCGTCGATGATGGTAAATCCATTTACCTCACCCTTCTTTTCGAACCGGCGGTTGGTTCCGGTAAAATGTGCCAGTCCCACGCGGATGGCGTCCATGGAGATGCCATTTTCCAGGGAAACAGCGATGGCTGCCAGCGCATTGTATACATTGTGCTCACCTGCCACACCGAGCGTCAGGCGCTCTTTCTTCTCACCGCCGATATAAAGATCGAAGGACGGATGCGCGTAATCGTCATACTGGATATCACCGGCACTGTAATCGTTGCCGCGGCTGTGACCAAAAGTAATAACCTTGCCTTTTGCCGCTTCTATGATCTCCTGATAGTTCTCGATATCGCCGTTGATGACAATCGCGCCCTGAGCCGGTACGCGCTCGGCAAACAGCTTGAAGGAATGACGGATATCCGCCAGATCCTTGAAGAAATCGAGATGGTCTTCTTCTATATTAAGAATAACCGCCATCGTCGGGTAGAAGGATAGGAAGCTGTTGGTATACTCACACGCCTCCGTCACGAAAAATTCCGGTCCGCCGACGCGGATGTTGCCGCCGATCGCCGGAAGGATGCCGCCGACCGAGATCGTCGGGTCATTTTTCGCCTGCAAGAAAATCTCCGTCACCATCGAAGTGGTTGTCGTTTTGCCGTGTGTTCCGGCAATCGCGATCGCATTTTTATAGTTCCGCATCATCTCGCCCAAGAGTTCCGCACGGGTCAGCATCGGGATGCCGCGCCGTTTTACTGCCTGAAATTCCGGGTTATCCGGGTGAATCGCCGCCGTGTAGACTACCACATCGATGCCATCCTGGATATTCTCCGCTTTCTGTCCGATATATACCTTCGCGCCGCGCGCCTCCAGGTTATCGGTCAGCTCCGAACGGTGTGCGTCCGAGCCGGACACAGTGAATCCCTCGTCCATCAAAATCTCTGCCAGTCCGCTCATGCTGATACCGCCGATACCTACAAAATAAATGGACGAGGGGTGATTAAAGTCTATCTGATACATATTGGCACTTCCTTAATATAGTGTAGTTGCATTGCTTATTATGTAACTATTCAGAGCAGTTACCTTATTATTAACATTATATACATAGGAACGAAAAAAAACAATCCATAGGTACGATTTTGAAAAAATGTGTAAGTTTACTATTTTTTGCAAAACCAATCCAGACGGGATTGGCATAAATTGACAAAAAGCTTACAAAAGATAAGCTAATTATGTAAAAAATGGATATGAAAATCGTAAAATGACAAAAAAACCTAGTAATAAATATTCACTTTCCTTTGGCAATGTGTTATAATCAGATTATCACATCCGAAGGAAAGAGCAGGCACTTTTTCGAGACAGATGGATACATCGGATAATAGCCGCGAGCGACTATTTATTACAACAGGTGGAAGGCTAGATAGAGGTGAGGATATGATTAAGAAAGAAATGATAGCCATGCTATTGGCTGGAGGACAGGGAAGCCGTCTGGGTGTTTTGACATCCAAGGTTGCTAAACCTGCCGTTGCATTTGGAGGCAAGTACCGCATTATCGATTTTCCCCTTTCTAATTGTATTAATTCGGGAGTGGATACGGTAGGCGTACTGACACAGTACCAGCCCCTCAGACTGAATACCCATATCGGAATCGGTATTCCGTGGGATCTGGATCGTAATATCGGAGGAGTGACCGTGCTGCCTCCCTATGAGAAGAGTACCAACAGTGAATGGTATACCGGTACTGCGAATGCGATTTATCAGAACCTGGAGTATATGGAGAGCTATAATCCAGAGTATGTGCTGATCCTTTCCGGAGATCATATTTATAAGATGGATTATGAAGTGATGTTGGATTTCCA
>OLGI01001823.1_pt1 | contig 17337 bp, 9 predicted proteins | sample 1605221 | NCBI WGS metagenome assembly OLGI01 (sample SAMEA3888915, study PRJEB22519) | human gut metagenome | biome: human gut; feature: human-associated habitat; material: faeces | place: Denmark | collected 2010 | reverse complement strand
GAAGATACCGGCTAGGTGGTATGCTTGTGTTGTGCATCCGGGAAGAGGGATATCAGGAAAGGGGTATCAATTGAAAGGGAGCAGAAGTGTGGGATACCGACTAGGTGATACGTGATATGGATATCGAAGAGGTGGGATGCAGACTGGGTATCATCTAGTTGGTATGGAAAGAACGGCGGATATGTCCAGTGGGCGAAAAAATATAATGTGAAACAGTTTGCGGAATCTATTCTGTTTTTACAGCAGCATGCTATTCACGATAAGAAAACGCTGGATGCATTGGTGGATGGGAGTTCTGCAAAATACCATGAACTTATGAAAACCATCAAAGATGCAGAGGAGAAGATGGCAGCAAATAAAGTGATAAAGACTCACATTATCAATTATGCCAAGACCAGGGAAACATACATTACTTACCGAAAATCAGGGTATAGTAAGAAATTTTTCGAGGCACATCGGGATGAAATCACTCTTCATAAGGCAGCCAAGGAAGCATTTTCAAAACTGCCGGATGGAAAGATCCCAAAGGTAAAAGATCTGAATGAAGAATTTGTAAGACTGCTTTCAGAGAAAAAGGCAGATTACAGCGAATACAAGAAAATAAAAAAAGAGATGCGGGATTATCAGATTGCAAAGCAAAACGTGGAATCCTTCTATGCGGCACAGCAGAGTTGGAACCAGGAAGAGAATCTGAAAAAGAAACGACAACAGCAGCGATAATCACAGGGGTACTGCTCGCCTACGGTATCCCAAATCTGGGATACCCCACACCCTCCGGGCAAAGTCCATCCATCAGGTCTTGCCTATGTTATCTGAATGCGCCTCAAAAAACAGTTTTTACATCTGTATTGTAATTCCAACAAGAAAGGATTCCTCACCGGGAACAAGATCGAGATCACCGCCATGGCCTTCAATGATTTTTCGGACAGAGGAAAGCCCGATTCCATGATCGGCGGATGTGCCCTTTCGGGAGAGGAATGTTTTTCCCTCTTGCAAGGCCAGACCGTCGTAAGTGTTTTCAATCTTCAAAAAGTACATATTGCCTCTGGTTTCGCCTGCAATGAAAACGCGGCGCACCCCTTGCTTTTGGCGGCTGCACGCCTCAACGGCATTGTCCAAAAGATTGCCCAGCACCGTACACAGTTCCACATCGGTAAGCGGCATCTGATCGGGAAGATCGAGCCGCACCTGAAATTCTGTCCCTTGTGTCTGCGCCATGCCGTAGTAGTATTCAATCAGCGCATTTACGACGGGATTTTTGCAGAACGCAACATGGGAGTGACCCGATGATGCCGCAACCTGTTCCTCTACCTGTAACAGGAAGGAGCAGATCTCCGTCTGCCCACGTTCAGAGGCCATGCGGTCTATGGTGCGCAGATGGTGTTTGATGTCGTGGATCAGCCTTCTGTTTTCTGCCGCTGCTTCAGAAACCTGACGGCTGTATTCGGTCTGCATAGAAAGCTGACGGATGACCTGCTTGCGTTCTTCCTGGAAAATCAGGCTGTTTCCATATCCTTCTATCACATCGCGCCAGAGGGAATAACCGATGGCTGCTGCTATGAAAAAGCTGCCCCATTCCAAAAACCAACCGCCGATAACCGGCTCATAAACCGGCAGAAGGCGATCCCATATAAAGGCGCAGGTTGCGGCTGCCGCAGCATAGAAGATCGGCCTGCTCCGTTTTTCTCCTCTGTGAATGGCAAGCACAGCGATGATAAGCAGATAGAGCGCAGATGCCGCCTTATAACAAAAGACCGATGCAGAGAAGAAACGAATCGCTCCAAGGGAGAGATGGGAAGCCATCATGCCATACACAAACGCATATACCAGGAAGGCAGCGCCCACCCCATTACTGATGGCCGCAGGCAGGAAGCCCGGCCTGCATATCCGGTTTTGCAGAACTACGATCAGCCAGGTAACCAGATAGATACAGAACAGTTCAATCGTGTACCAGGGGAATACGGGAACCGCAGCCAGCATATGAAGCACAGGATAGGATGACAGGCCGCACATGGCAAGGCAGATCAGTCCGAACAGGAATGTATTTTTCTGTTTCATCCGGCGGCTGAAATAAAAGGACAGCAGCGCACAGACAAAGGTAACTGTACAGCTGAACAGGCAGAATGCAAACCGGATTCCTCTGGTTGTATTGACCGCCAGCATCGTTCCGAAAGCAGGCGGATAGACAATCCCTCCGTAAAAGTGGTCATAGTTGCTGACCGCTATGGTGAGTGTGACCGGTTTTCCGCCATGAAAAGTGACCATGCGGTTTTGAACCAATGGTGTCCCCTGTGCCGGTTCCCCCATTTGCAGGATCAGGTCATGATCCAGATAAAGGTTGTAAGCAGAAAACACTTCCGGGATTTCCAGCGCATATGTTTCCTTCCGTTCCGGCAGAAAGAATGTCATCTGATAAGTCCCGCAGCCATAGGGAGAAGGGTTTGCAGGGCTGGAGAAATTGGTCTGCTCTCCGATGGAAAGGTAGCGCATATAATGGCTTTCATCCCGTATTTCTTCCGGGGTCAAAAGCGCGTCAGGATAAAATGCCCAGCCGGATACCAGAAAGCGCACCGGTGACTTTTGAAGTTCTTCCTCAGAAAGCGCCAGAATCCCATTTGCCGCCTGGATTGTGTTCTGGCTATATTTATTATTGAACTGATACAGGCCAAGAAAAAACAGGGATGAGCACAGGCAGACCATACATAAGGCAGCATATTTTTTTACCGCAGAAGATACCATCTTATTTTCGCCTCCTCCTTAGGAAAAACACACCGGCAGACAGAAGAAGCAGACAGGCCGGAATCAAAAGGAGTATGGGCGACCGGCTATGCTCTGTGTCGGCGGCCTGTGCCAGGGAAATGGCATCTTCCTTTACTGCAATGGTGTATGTCCCTGTATGGCTGATCTGAAAGGAGGCGGCTTTTGCCGCATCGTCGTAACCGGTCATGGGGATTTCCACGCCGCTTTCATCACAGAGGAACCATGTGCCGGCTGCCGGGTCATTTGGACAGGGCAGCATGACAGAAACATCCGGCAGGGAGCTGAGCGCAGTTCCATTGATGGAAAACGAAAAAGAAAAACCGCCGTCCGTATCCTTTTGGATGATGACTTCAATCTGATCTTCGTTTTGGATGCCCTCCGGCAAGGCGTTTTTTGGTATGCTGATGGTGATTCCCTGTTTGGAAAAGACGGCTCTTTGCTCCCCTGTTTGCAGCATCATCAAAAAGCGCGTGCCGGAAATCCGGTCGGTGGTTTCATCGAAGAACTCTGAAAAATCAGGGCTTTTGGAATCCGCATCTTCCTCTGTATCACCGTTTGCCTGTTCCGATGGGAAATCGTCTTTATCTATATCTATGGAATCATCCTTTCCCTCCCAGGATGGCTCGGAAGACTTGTGGGATGGTTCATGATCCGCAGGATCATTTTCTTCACTGACAGGTGGTGTTTTTTCAGAATCGTTGGAATCCACTCTGCCGCCATTTGTTGCAGGCGGTTTTGGAGGCTTTGTGGAGGGCCTGTCTGTAAAACCATCTTCCTGATCGTCGGTATCTTCAGGAGGCGGTTGAATGATGGTATCGGGTGGATTCCCGCCTGCATCCCCTCCATCCCGGTCGCCTTCATGATACCCTTCAAGGACAATTTCATCTGCGTAGGTAAAGGACAGGATGCCGGTCTGTCCGCCGTCATAATCCACCTGAAGGCGGTAACTGCTGCCCGGCATCAGCAGACGGGTAGCAATCGAGAGCATTTCCTGACCCACATAAACGCCACTTTCCAGACGGTTCCATGAACCGTTGTTTTTGGACAGCCATATACTGACCTTGTCCAGATTCCCCGGCGGTGTGACCCAGGGAAAATAAAGGCCTCCTCTGCGAACCAGGAAGCAGTTGATGTCTGGGCTGCCCGGAGCCTGAACAGAAACAGGAATTGAAATTTCAGGGAAATCGACACGATCCGCAAATATGGTATTTTCCGGTGCAGTCAGCCTTCCTGCTGCATGGTACAGTCCCACAGTATTCAAATCAATACCAGAAAAATCCCATTCCACCACAGCGGTGTAGCTGGTTCCATTTTCCGCATAGCATTCCAGATAGTAAGGGGAAAAGGCAAACAAATTTTCCAGCGTTTCGGTTTCGCTGCCCTGTTGAACCGCAAACGCGTCCGTATAAGGATACCATTGCTCTATGGAGGTAATGACAGCAGGCGGCATTTCTTCCACCCGGACGGAAATCTGAAGCTCCTGCAAGACAGCTTCACCAAAGGCATACCCCTCCGGCAGTTCAATCCGGCCTGCTGCGGCATATTCGCCCGGAGTGGTCTGGTCAATGGCCGAAAAATCCCATGCGACAGAAAATGTTTCCTGCCGGATTTCTTTACCTGCTGTTACAGTGGCGCAGACGGTTTGATACCGAAGGGCCAGCTGATAAATTTCCTCCAGGTCATCATCAGACGGTGTGGTTCTAAGGGGCAGGGTGAAATCCGGCAGGGAGAGCAGTTCGTCTTCCTTTTGTATTTCTGTGACGAGGACGAGGGATACTTCTTCCGATACTTCCGGTGCTTCCGGGGTTTCGATCTCCAGTGTCTCCGAAGCCTCGCTTTCTAAACCCGGCGGATTCTCCCTTCTTTCATCGGCATTGGATGGGGTTGCAGTTTCGGCGGCAAATGCTGGGATACTGCAGGTGAAGCAGAGGAGACAGGCCAGACAGCCCTCCAGAATACGCCTGTGCATTTGCTTCATTCTCATACGATACCCCCCATTCCAGAGAAAACATATTGACGGTAGGCTTCCCGCAGCTGTTTTCCATTGCGGAGGGCAATCGGAAGTTCCTCCCCGTTTATCAAACGGAAGGTCTGACTGTCAACCTGGCTGATGTAATCCATGTTGATTAAAATGCCCCGGTAGCAGGGCAAAAAACGCTTGTCCTTCTGCAATGCGGCAGTAACCTCCTGAAAGCCTCCGCTTACCGGTATCACGCGTTCCGCCGTATGAATCCGTGTCATACGGTTTTGATAATCTATGTATAGAATCTTCTCTGTGGGAAGTTCCAGCTTTTGACGGTCAGCCATAACCGAAAGTGTCATCACTTCATAGGGCGGTTTTAGCTGGCACAGCTCCATCGCTTCTTCAAAATCTGCCTGATGGAGCGAAAGCGGCTTCAGCAGATAATAGCTGGCGGACAGGCTGTACCCCATCCGGGCATAATCTTCTGTAATGGTCAGAAAAACGATCTTACAAAGCCTGTTTTTCTGGCGCAGCCTTCTGGCGGCCTCCATTCCATCCATGTTCTCCATATAGATGTCCATAAAGACAAGCTGAAAATTGACCTGGGCGGCAGCTTTCAGAAAATTCTCTCCGTCCTCAAATTCTGTCAGCGTATAGTCCAGCTGATGCTTTTTCATATAATTTTCCAGGCAGGCAGACAGTTCTTCTCTGTCCTCTGCTCTGTCATCCACAATCGCAATCTGCATCGTGCCATCTCCTTTGCACAATAATCCAATATTAGTATAACATAAAACCGCAGGAAAAAACTTGCGTCTTAAACAGGAAACCTGCGTCTTAAACAAAGTCGGTTGCATTTCTCTTGACAAGATGCTACTCTAATTATACTACCAGACTTTCCGATGAGAAGGTCTGGTTTTTTTATTTTTCTTTTCAGGAAAGGAGGCTCAGCATGAAAATCGCACTTTGTACGGAATTAAGGAATGCAGAATGGTTTGAGAGCAGGCTGCGCTCCCTTTTTGCTGGGGACGGACAGCTTGTCATCGACGAGCTATGGAATGAGAAGCAGCTATCTCAGGCACTGCGGCGGAGCCGCTACCATGCGGTTGTCATCGCAATGACCGGGGCAAGGGGATTGGAGGCTGCCATTCAGGCAAAGCAGCTGGCACCGGAAACACCGCTTGTCTGGTGGAGCGATGATGAAAACTTTGCCCTGATCGCATATCACCTGCGTATCCCTGCGTTCCTTTCGGCAGACTGCTCCGATCAGGAGCTATATGAGGCGATAAAACCCATCACAAAATGGAGGTGCGAAAATGCGAATTGCGCTGTGCAGTTATAGTCAGAAGGAGAAAGAAACGGCGTTACTGATGAAGCTTGGCAAAGTAGACCGCTTTGACAATGGCGTATTCTGCGTCTATGCCATGCAGCGGGATGGGCCTTATGATGCTGTGGTGGTCATGGAGGACGGAGCCAGGGGAATGAATTTCTGCATGAGCATACGAGGGTACAGCAGGGATGTCCCTCTCCTGTGGATCAGCGACCAGGCAGAGTTTGAACCCCAAAGCCGCAGGATGCAGGCGGACACCTTTTTGGTGAAGCCTGTGACGGAATATCAGCTGCGGGAGGCAGTATCCCGGCTGCTTCAGGGAAAAAGGGGAAGTAATGAATCAGGTGAGGAGGAAACGTATGAATAAAAAATATTACCGGAGAGAACAAAACCGTCACGCTATATAGAAAATAATGACAACAGGAGGAAATGGATATGAGGTATAAAAAGAAGAAACGGCAGATCGTATCTGCAGCATTGGCGGCAGTGATGGCGATGCAGTTATGCATACCGTCTGCAACGTTTGCTGCAGTCCCTACAAAAAAGTTGAAAGTGATCACGGGATTTACGGAATTACCGGAGGAGGTCGCGCATATTCAGATCCCTGCGGATGCCGGAGAAAACTTTGAGGATTATCTGAATTTCCCGGAGACGATCGAGGCTTCGGTGGTGGAATATAAGAACGTGGATCATCAGAAAAATAATGCGGATCGCGATAAGGGCGCGGAAGATGAGAAAGCGGCAGCAGACGACCGTGATAAGAAAGAAGACTTTGGAATTGCTACCGGCAGTAATGCAAAGAAAGAAAATCTGAATGAGGAGGAAACTCCGGAAACAGAAAATTCAGAAAACATGCCGGATAGCAATGATGAGGAGGAAGCAGATAAACAGGAAGTTCAGGAGAAAGACCAGCAGGGTACGTTTCTGATCGCGACCGACAGCAATGCCGGGGATTTTCTTGAGGATTATGAGTTTGAAGATGAGGAAATCTCAGAAGATATCCCGGTGCTGACAGATATCAGCGTTACTTGGGAGCCGGATGAGAACCGGGAAGATGAAAGTGGTTTCTATTATTATCTTCCGGTTCTTCCGAGAGAGTATATTTTGGCAGCGGGCGTGGAGCTTCCGGAGATCGAGGTCAGCATGGACGGCGGAATCGCTTTGCTGGCATCAACAGGTACTTATGATATTGCGAATGGCGGTATCAACATCAACAGCAACACATTGGAACAGTATAATGATGCGACTATCACGGGAAGCAGTACGACCAATGTTATTCTGGTTAATGGTGTGGAGGCTACAATCACGATTTCGAATCTGGATATCCAGATACCGCTTGTTAAGAACGATGAGACAGCGAGTACCTGGGTACCGGCGATCCGACTGGTGAATGGTGCAAAACTGAATCTGATTCTGGAGGGAGAAAACACGCTCAAGGGCGGTGATATGTGTGCGGCTATTGAGGTGCCGGAAGGCTGCACCCTGACGATCAGCGGAGAGGGAAGCTTAAAAGCAACCGGTGGAGAAGGCGCCGGAATTGGTGCGTCAAGCAGGAGAAATGGTTCCTTGGGGACAATTGTGATCGACGGAGGCGATATCAAAGCTTATGGCGGCGGGATGGCAGCAGGTATTGGCGGCAGTGCAGAGGGTGGCAGCGGTACCATTATCATCAACGACGGAACTGTGTACGCCATGGGCGGACATGGAAGCTACTACAAGGATATTAAAAATGTATACGGTGGAGCAGGAATTGGCGGTGGAGCGTACGGCTGCGTGGATAGGATTGAGATCAATGGTGGCAATGTGACAGCCTGTGGAGGATATGCTACGAACGCAGGAAGACACCCCGGAGCCGCAATCGGCACTGGCGGCGGTGGAGCAAAAGCGGTAGAAGGTGGATACAAGTATGGTGAGATTGTGATCAATGGTGGAACGGTTTCGGCCATTGCGTATAATAATGAAGTATATGCGATCGGTATCGCAGTGAAGCCCGGTCAAGCGCTGCCGGAGGGTAGTACCTTGGAGGGCTCCATTTCCATCAGTAATGAAGCCACAGTAAACTTAAATGGCGGCGATTATTTCCCGAAAAGTGAAAATTCCGGACTGAAAAACTATACCATTCAGGGCACGATTGCGGATGTACGATTCACCGAAAGCACTTATCCGGTGACAATCAGCGTGGGAGAGATTACCTGGGATGCTGGGACGATGCAGGTGAGCGATTATCAAGGTACACTTAAGGCATCCAATTATCTGAAGTCATTAACGTCAGGGACACAGGTAACGGTACAGGTGACGGTTGGAGACTATGTTTATCGGATGGAAGCTGACGTTGCTGATGAGAATGCAACGATCACTTTGAAGGCCGCAACTCCTCTTTATGAGACAAGATTAAAATTTGTTTCCACGGCGATCACGAGTGATCAGGTATTACAGGCAACCGATATCACGATCAAGCAGAATGGTGAACCGTTGAGCAATCAAGAAGGTCAAAGTGCAGCTATGGTCATTCCTTCCATGCAGATTTCGTATGATGAAGCGAACACGGGACATCTGACGGTATATCTGCCGGAAAATAGGAATAACACAGAGATTTCGGTGACGGTACCGGGCTTAAATGACGGCAATCCGATCACAGTATCAGGTAAGACGATTTCGACAACACCAAATGAAATTACGATGTTTTATGGTGATACCTTTTGTAGTCATGAGCACTATAATGCAGATGGATTTTGTGAAGCATGTGGTGCATATCAGAAGGCAAACAAGTCGGGGGAATATTATGAGATTTATAATGCCGGTCAGCTTTTCTGGTTTGCAAAGCAGTTTAATGATGGTAAAATCCTTAATACGAGCAATCTGAAGCTGATGAAGGATATTGAGATCCCGGACGGATATGCCTGGACAAGCATTGGAAACATAGATAATAAGTATTTCAGGGGGAATATTGAGGGAAATTATCATGTAATCTCCGGACTGCGACCTGCTGCTGACGGTACAAGTCATAAGCGGGGACTGGTGGCAAGGATTCAAGATGGGAGTGTACAAAATATAGGGCTGGTGTTGGAGGGTGGTTGGACTTTCGGGTTGTGTCATACCGCTGTTGGTACCAATATTCAGAATTGTTTTGTAGTAGGAACAAATTTTTTAAATAATTCTTCAAACGGAACGGTGACTAATTGCTTGGCTGTATCAGGAAAACTGGAAGGAACTACGTCCTCGATGACTAATAGGGCTACTTTTACGAACTGTTATGAGACAACAAAGGGTGATTTTAGTTCTTTGGGTGGAATTACTACTATAAGCGAAGAAAAACTGAAATCCGGAGAAATTGCCTATAACTTAAACGGTAATCAATCAGATGGTACGTGGGGACAGGTGATCGGAACGGAGGATTACCCACATTTCCGCAAGTACAGTAAGACGGTATATTATGATCCAGCTACTCAGACATATTCTAATAATAACGCGGCAAGTATCACTTCCGCAGCTGTCACGGATATTAAGACGATTTCTGACGCAAAAGCGACTGCTACACTTAAGGCAACAGGAACTCCCGGAGCAGAGGTTAAGTTTTTCTTAACCTCTGGCGAGGATGAGCAGACATTAACATTAGATGATATGTTCTCGAAAGGAACGTTACTTACGGAGAGTTCTTCCGGAAACTATGAGTATACTATTACGGATTTAGCTCCGGACACAGAACATCATGTCAGACTGATGATTAAAAAGGATGGTGTGTTATCTCTTGATGTAACCTATGTAAATTTCCAGACAGAAAAAGTGCGGCAGGAGGCACCTAATGCTGCTGATGTTTCTATCAATTACGAACAGGAGACTTTAGAGAATAAAGCTTCCTGCGATCTGGAGTATGCTGCTTCTAAGGATGCACAGTCATGGACAACTATAAGACAGGGTAGTATGGTTCGTCTGACAGGGCTGCTGAATAACATTCGTGAAAATGGTGGGTCTGTACCAGTCTATATTCGCAAGAAAGCATCCTCGTCCATGTCAGCCAGTGAAGCGGTTTTGGCGGCGGATTTGCAAACACAGGCGATTCCGGAAGAATCGAACAAGCCGAATATTGATTATCGGAAGGAAGAAATCACAATTTCCTCATCTTTACAGTATGTGATTGTAAACGGAACCAAGACCTCTCCAAACTGGACATCTGCAAAAATGGGCAGTGGATCAGGAATTTCGATTACAGACATCATTTCTTCCGATCATGAGAGTACGGTTTATTATCGGTATGCTGCAAGCAGCAAGGATAAGAAATTTGCCGGAAAACCCGAAAGGATCACGATTCTTAAAAGAACGGCAGCACCGGCTGCAATAACTGAGGGTGAGGTGACTATAACCGGTACGACGATTACCATAAACAGAACGAATCCGGAAAATGACATTGAGTATGGATACCGTGATGCAGATTCAGACGGAGCATTTACATGGATTGACGGTACGAAAATTCAGGGATTATATCCGGCACATGGATATCAGGTAACCAGCAGAATAAAGGCGAAAGAGAATGCATTTGCTTCTGAGAGAACGGAACCGCTTAATGTGTCTACCAAGGATACACTGAGAATTGTAGGAAACGGAACACAAAAGTGGGATGCGAAGGGGACTTATGGGGTTTCACTTGCTCAGATTCCGGTTTCCCTGGCTTCTGGTTATGGTGTGTATAATGGTGCAAATCAACTGGTAGCCGGAACCTGGAGCTGGGAACCGGAAAATAGTAGTTCAGCATCTGGCATTTATCCGAATGTAAAAGGTAACAAGGCTTATACCGTGAAATTTACACCGACAGATTCAAGTGCTTCATACGATAGGACATTAACAGATTCCGTGGTACCGGAAATTTCTAAGTACCAACTGCAATTATCATCAGTTGCGGTAGAAGATAAGACCTATGATGGCACGAAAACAGCAACTGTACAGCAGCCACTCATGATAGACACTGGTGTGAATACAGCTGCCGGAAATGAAAAACTGCAGATTACAGGCTTAACAGCCGCTTTTAAGGATGAAAATGCCGGAACCAATAAAGAGGTTGTGATCGATGCTTCGAAGGCAGTGATAACAGGAGCAGCAGCGAGCGGTGGCGGAGCAACAGCCGATCCGGATAACTACCAGGTCAACATTCCTTCCAGTGCAACCGCAACGATCGAAAAAGCCGCATCTTCGATCACGATCAATGATGCAGAGTGGCCGGGAACGAAAACATATGGCGATCCTGATTTTCCATTGACTGGAGTTACCACCGTTGGAGACGGAGCGGTGACCAAGACAAGCGACTCTGCGAATGTACTGACGGTGGATGAAGATGGTCAGGCAACGATCCATGGCGCAGGTACGGCAACAGTAACGATAAGTGTGGCAAGTGGCACCAATTATACGGCAGGTAATAATTCCAGACCGATCACCGTTCAGAAGGGAACCATTTCCCTGAATCTGAAAGCCGGAAAGAAAACAGATCTGATGCAGAGACTCCTGGCAGTTCTTGGAAATGTGGAAGATACTTATGTTCTGACTCTGGAAGCGAAGGGAGCTTATCAGGATGCGCTGGCCGGAACGGTAATATTTTATGAAAATGGACAGCCGCTCAATCAGACGCCGATCTCATTGACCAATGGAACCGCATCCATGGAATATTCGGGTCCTTCTGCTGGTACGCATGAAATTTCGGCAGAATATATGCTTCCGGCCGATGGCCCAGAGAAGGAAAATTACAATGATCCTGCACAGGTAAGCTGCAGCTTCGAGGTCGAAAAAGCAGATGAGGATCAGATTCAGATCAAAGAAGTGGACGGGAAGCTTTACGGTGATGATCCATTCGAACTGGAACTTACCGGACAGAAGGGAACCGGAGCTGTGAAATTCTCCGTTCCAGACGGAAATGGAGTTCTGGAGCTATCAGAAGTGAACGGAAAAACAGAGGCGAAGATCATCGGAGCCGGAACGGTCCTTGTGACGGCTGAGGTTGCCGGGGATAGTGACTACAATGGAACGACGGTGACTAGGGAAATTACTGTTGGAAAAGCACAGGCACCGGAGATTTCCGTGGCAGAGCCGAAGATTGCACCGGTTCCGGCAGATGCACCGGAGGAGGTAAAAAAGATTGCTAACCTCTTGGAAGAGAAGACCCCGGAGATTACCGGACTGGATACTGTGGCAGCAGATCTGATCCGGGAAACAGAAAACGGGGATGTGATCGTAAAAACAGGAGAAGATCAGACGATTTCCGGAGTGGAGGCGAAGGAAAAACTTCAGAAGGAAGGAGTCGATACCGCAGGAAAGAATGTAAGACTGGTGGTTGAGCCGTATATGTCGGTGGAAGTAAAGGGTGTGACCGAAAAACAGGGAGTGAATGTGATCACTTTTGAAATCACCGCATTATACAATGTAAAAGCCACAACAGCCAGAAAGAATGAGACCATGCAGGAGAAAGGAACCGGTAGAAATACCATTCTGATCGGCACAGCAATCCCGCAGAAGGTTGGAACCCCGGTTACGATCACCCTGCCGCTCCCGGCAGATTATCCGACCGAAGATCTCTTTATCCGGCATCTGTTACATAGCGGAAAAATTGCTTATTATCCGGTAACAGTAAAGAAAACGCAGGGAAGTGTGATGGCAGAGTTTGTAAACAAGGATGGCTTTAGTACCTTTGAGTTGCTCTCAGACAGCCGAAAGGGAACGGTTGCATTTGATCATGGAGTCGGAGAACGGAGCTATAGCCTGGAGCAGATGGATGAAGCGCTTCCGACAGTCAGCAAGGATGGAGCTGTGTTCAAGGGCTGGAAGATCAACGGCACGTTGTATACAACTGTGAACGAAGCACTCCTGGATGTGCTGGATCAGGCAGAAGGACATCGTGTGACGGCGCAGGCAGTTCTGGAAAGCAACAGTCCTGAAACTCCTGATAATCCGAAGGAAGACGATAAACCTGGTTCTGAAACTCCTGATGATTCGAAAGATGACAGGAACACCGGTTCTGACAGTGACAGAGAGGATACCGACCGGAATGTGGCCAGAAATGCATGGAAAACAAAGAAAGTCAATGGCGTAGTCAGATGGAGATACTATGATAGCGATGGACGTCGTGTATCCAATGCATGGAAGCAGATAACGGACAATGGAATGATGAACTGGTATCACTTTGGTGCGGACGGGTACATGGATACCGGCTGGTTTAAAGATGCGGATGGAAACTGGTATTACCTGGATCCGGTATCTGACGGCGTGCAGGGAACCATGAAGACCGGCTGGTTTAAGGACACAGACGGGAACTGGTATTATCTGAATCCGGTATCTGACGGTACGCGGGGAGCGATGAAGACCGGCTGGTTTAAGGATGTGGATGGAAACTGGTATTATCTGAACCCGGTATCTGACGGTACCCAGGGAGCGATGAAGACCGGCTGGTTTACAGATCCGCAGGATGGACATCTCTATTATCTGGATCCAAAGACCGGTGCAATGGTGACCGGAAACATACAGAATGATAGCGTGTGATTCTGTTTCATGGGGATCCATCAACTTTTATGGTTGATGGATCCCTGCTTTTATCTTCTCATAGGACAAATGGAAATTTTTACTTGACAGTTCTATGTTTTTTCATGTATGATAGAAATAGTGTGAAGAGACATTTATCGTTTTCATGCAAATGTATGTAATGACCACTCCCGCAGAACAGACTACGGAAGTTAAGCCCATCGGACAGGCGGGTCAAGCGCCGCGTGGGGTTAAGCCCACATTATTGATTGAGTTAAAAGCTCAAATTTATAAGTTGATTACTTTATAATCAGTGTTTGAAAAACACATCATCTTGTGAATCGGTCAATAAGTGCAGGGACAATATATTTGCGATTGCAGACTTGGAAGAAAAAACGATAAAGCTCAGAGGCAGACGGGAGCGGAGTGACGCGCCCCAGACCCCAATGGAATAGAATCGTTTTGAGCAGATGATGGTTTTGGCGTCATCTGCTTTTTTTATTATTCAGATGATGCGCAATCAATAAAATGCATGAGGAACAAAACCATGGACAGAGAGAGACAAAAGAAAGCCCCGATCTATGAAGCGCTCGAGGCATTTAAAAAGAAGAGAGTTGTCCCGTTTGACGTACCGGGACATAAGAGAGGACGCGGAAATCCGGAACTTGTACAGCTTTTAGGAGAGAAATGTGTATCTTTGGACGTAAACTCGATGAAGCCGCTTGACAACCTCTGTCATCCGGTCTCCGTGATCCGTGAGGCGGAAGAGCTTGCGGCGGAGGCATTCGGAGCGGCCAGCGCCTACCTGATGGTAGGCGGAACGACATCGGCGGTCCAGAGCATGATCCTCTCGGTGGTAAAAGCCGGAGATAAAATCATCCTGCCGCGAAACGTACATAAGAGCGTCATCAACGCTCTGGTGCTCTGCGGCGGAATCCCGATCTACGTAAATCCGGAGATGAACCAGAGACTCGGTATTTCGCTGGGAATGCAGGTCGAAAAAGTGAAACAGGCCATCGAGGACAATCCGGACGCGGTTGCGGTGTTCGTCAACAACCCGACCTATTACGGCATCTGCTCTGATATAAAAACGATCGTACAGCTTGCCCATGCGAGGGGCATGAAGGTTCTCGCGGACGAGGCTCATGGAACCCACCTGTATTTCGGAAAGAATCTTCCGATCTCCGCAATGGCAGCGGGAGCTGATATGGCGGCGGTATCCATGCACAAGTCCGGCGGAAGCCTGACCCAGAGTTCGCTTCTTCTTTTAAATAAGGGAGTGAACACCGATTATGTGCGCCAGATCATCAATCTGACCCAGACTACAAGCGCATCCTACCTGCTTCTTTCCAGCCTTGATATCTCAAGACGAAATCTGGCTCTCCGTGGCGAGGAATCCTTCGCGAAGGTCGTTGAGATGGCAGAATACGCGAGACGGGAGATCAACTCCATCGGCGGCTATTATGCTTATGGAAAAGAACTGGTGAACGGGGACAGCATTTTCGATTATGATGTGACGAAGCTCTCCGTATATACAAGAGACATCGGACTTGCGGGAATCGAGGTCTATGATCTTCTGCGCGACGAGTATGATATCCAGATCGAATTCGGTGACATCAGCAACATTCTGGCTTACATCTCCATCGGAGATCGTATCCAGGACATCGAGCGCCTTGTTGGTGCTCTGGATGATATCGAGCGTCTTTACAAAAAAGACAGCTCCGGACTGCTCTCTGGCGAGTACATTTCTCCAAAGGTTGTTATGTCCCCGCAGAAAGCGTTCTACTCCGAGAAGGTCTCTGTTCCGGTGGAAGCGTCTTCAGGAAGAGTCTGTGCGGAGTTCGTTATGTGTTATCCGCCGGGAATCCCGATTCTGGCGCCGGGGGAGATGATCACGGACGACGTGGTCCAGTATATCCTGTATGCGAAGAAAAAGGGATGCTCCATGCAGGGAACAGAAGATCCGGCGGTGGACCATCTGATGGTGCTGGCAAATATATAGCATGAATTTTTAACGGCATTGCATCCGTATGCGGACAAACAGGATGTCTGCCCGCATACAGGCTTTGGCCAATACGATACAAGGAGTCACGAGATATGGAATTCTGGTTTTCAGAACTGCACACCGGAAACGTAAAGCTGTCCATCAAGATCGAAAAGCAGCTGTTTTCCGGGGAGAGTGAATATCAGCGGATCGACGTGTTCGATTCCGAGGAATTTGGAAAATTTATTTCTCTGGACGGGGAGATCGTATTCTCCGAGAAGGACGAGTTTATTTATGACGAGATGGTGACCCACGTGCCGATGGCGGTCCATCCGTGTGTGAAGGACGTACTGATCATCGGCGGCGGCGACGGAGGTGTCGCGAAAGAACTTTTGCAGTATGACTGCGTGGAACATATCGATGTCGTGGAGACGGATGAGATGTTTGTGGAGGTTTCAAGAAAATTTTTCCCGGAGGTAGCCTGTGCCTTAGATGATCCGCGTGTCGAGGTCCACTATGATGACGGTCTGAGATTTTTAAGAAACAAGAAGGCAAAGTATGACCTTATCATCAACGATTCCACAGACCCCTTCGGCCATACGGAGGGACTGTTCACGAAGGAATTCTACGGTAGCTGTTACAGTGCCTTAAAGGAAGATGGAATCATGGTCTACCAGCACGGAAGCCCATTCTACGATGAGGACGAGCTGGCCTGCCGCAGCATGCACCGCAAGGCATTCCGCTCCTTCCCGATCAGCCGTGTGTATCAGGCGCATATTCCAACCTGTCCGTCCGGATACTGGCTCTTCGGCTTCGCTTCAAAGAAATATCATCCCATCAAGGATTTCAAACCCCGGGAATGGGATGCATTAAATATCGAAACATGGTATTACACGACACATCTTCACATGGGAGCGTTCATGCTGCCGAAGTATGTTGAGGATCTTTTAAAAGAGGAGGAAAAATAAACATGAGCAGATTAATGATCATCGGCTGCGGAGGTGTTGCGTCCGTAGCGATCCACAAGTGCTGTCAGAACAGTGATGTATTCACAGAAATCATGATCGCAAGCCGTACCGTATCCAAGTGCGATGCCTTAAAGGAGAAACTTCAGGGAACTACAAAGACGAAGATCACGACCGCGAAAGTGGATGCTGACAACGTGGACGAGCTGGTGGCTTTAATGGAAAGCTACAAGCCGGATGCAGTGTTAAACGTTGCACTCCCGTATCAGGACCTGACGATCATGGATGCATGCTTAAAGGCCGGCGTGAACTATATCGATACCGCAAACTACGAGCCGGAGGACACCGACGATCCGACATGGCGCGCGATCTATGAGAAACGCTGCAAGGAAGAGGGCTTCACCGCATACTTCGATTATTCCTGGCAGTGGGCATATCAGGAGAAATTCAAAGAGGCTGGACTTATGGCACTCTTAGGAACAGGTTTTGACCCGGGCGTCACAAGCGTCTTCTCCGCATATGCGTTAAAGCACTATTTCGATGAGATCCACACCATCGACATCTTAGACTGCAACGGCGGTGACCATGGTTATCCGTTCGCTACAAACTTCAACCCGGAGATCAACCTCCGTGAGGTATCCGCAAACGGCTCCTACTGGGAGAACGGCCACTGGGTAGAGACAAAGCCGATGGAGATCAAGCGCGAGTACAACTTCCCGCAGGTCGGAGAGAAGGATATGTACCTCCTGCACCACGAAGAGATCGAGTCTCTCGCGAAGAATATTCCGGGCGTAAAGCGCATCCGCTTCTTCATGACCTTCGGCCAGAGCTACCTGACCCA
>OLGI01001820.1_pt1 | contig 17357 bp, 10 predicted proteins | sample 1605221 | NCBI WGS metagenome assembly OLGI01 (sample SAMEA3888915, study PRJEB22519) | human gut metagenome | biome: human gut; feature: human-associated habitat; material: faeces | place: Denmark | collected 2010 | reverse complement strand
TCTTGTAAGTTGGCTTCTGATAAGTGAAGAGGAAGTGGAAATCGAATCCCTTGAAAGGATGAGCCACAGCATCGGTTGTCCAACCCCATGTCTGAATATCGTAAGCCATAGGAGCTGCCTTGATTTCACTGCCATGCTGCAAGTTCAGAGTTGAGTTGTTGTTGGTCTTTGAGATGTAAGAGAACAACGATGTCAAACTCAACCATGAGTTATTGTAGTAGATACCTGCACGACCGAGTGGCACAGAAATCTTATCCGTATTTGGCAATGTAGCTGGGGCAAAAGCCTCGAACTTAGGATGCTGAACGATGTAAGTGAAATCGCCAGTGAAGCCGAAGTTATCGGTCAACTTATAAGTTGCTGCTACAGAGAAATCATAGTTCAACCAGTTGTAACTCAAGTCTGCCGGAGCAATCTTAGTAGTCTTATCTGGTGCCGTAGCACCGAGATAGTAATCGGCAAAACGGCCTACGAATTCACCCTTTGCATTCTTCACTGCTGCATTTTCACCCTTCAGCTTCTGCCACTCCAGACGAGCACCATAGTAGAGGTTCAACTTATTGGTGACATCCCAATCGTGAGTGAAGTAGAGAGCCAGCTTGTTTTCGCTTCCCTTATAATACTCAGAGGCGTTCTTGTTGAAATCGTAGAAATAGCCATTGCGCTGGTTGGCATCCCAAACTCGCAAGGCATAACTGCCATCTGCAGGTATACTCTGGTCATACATGGTTGTATTTGAGCAATAATCGATATGGTAGAACCACTCATTCACGCCAAGACGGAAGGTGGAAGTACTGAATTTCTTGCTGAGCTCGGTGGTGAAAAGAGCCTCGTCAATCTTACCGGCATTGAGACAGGACATACGGGTCTGAACATACTGACCATTGTAAGCCTTAGTCTGTCCATCGATGTCGCGATACATATAATTATATACGCCCTTGTTGGCATCGCTCTTCAAATCGATGATAGACATTGGTGATTGGAATACAAAAGCACCGCGAGAATGATCGTACTTCAAGGTAGCCTTCCAGTTCAAGCCATTGTCAAAACGGTAGTTGTTCATCAGGGTTACCTCGCTTGTCTTGTTCAGACAGGCATCATAGAGAGAAGTCTGCTTCAACTCACCAGTACGCATATCACGATAGGTCATATCATTATCTACAGGAAGATAAGAGGTAGTTCCGAGCTTGAAATCTCCATACTCCTTTACGCTTCCATCGCCTACATAGATGAAAGGAGCACCCGAAGTAGCGTAGTTATATACGCTATGGCTATTGGCATATCTATACATGGCAGTAAACTCACCACGATTGCCGTTATACTTCTTGGTAAGGAGCGCCTTGTAAATCTGGGTACGGTCCTGATAAGGAGTTGACTTGATCTTGAAGGTTCCTGGGTCGAAATCCTGATACATGTTAAAACTGTAGTACCAGTCGCTTCCCAAATCGCCATTCATATTCAAAGAGAATTCCTGCAATCCGAAGTGATTGCTCTTATAATTCAGAGTACCATTGAATCCTTTCTGACCCTTCTGAGTGAAAGAGTTCACGGCATAACCGATATTACCTGTAGTGATAGCTGTCTCTGCAATCTTGAGCAATCCCTGATGGCTCAAACTTGCATCGCCACGCCAGATGGTATTGACAGAATGAGGATTGGTTGCATAAGTTACAGGTAAGCCATTCTCCAATACGTTAACATCGGCAGAAGGCAAACCTATCTGAATCTCACGAGGTCCATTCGCACTGGCTGCATTAAGCATTACATTACGGTTACCCTCTTCCTTAGCACTTGAATTATCATCCTGTGCAAAAGCTGCTGTAACATTTACCAATGAAAGTGCAAGCATCATAGCTGCGCTCTTTCCATTTAAAAAGTTGTGCATACTTAAAATTTCTAATTTGTTAATCCTATTTTTTATTTCTGCTACAAAATTATATAATAGTATCATCAAAGGCTTTAAAATTCATATCATTGAATTAAAAAAAACGTTCATTGTAACATAATTGCTAGCTGATGAACGATTATTATCAAGAACAAGAAGAAAGATTTGCATAAAAAAGAAATAATTCGTAATTTTGCAGATACATAAAACAAACTTTTAATAATAAGAGCATAATATATCAGACAATGGAAGAGCGAAAGATCATACATATCGACATGGATGCCTTCTTTGCAGCTGTAGAGCAGAGAGACAATCCGGAACTTCGGGGCAAACCGGTAGCGGTGGGCTTCGACGGACCTCGTGGTGTGGTTTCTACAGCCAGCTATGAAGCTCGAAAATGGGGCGTTCACTCGGCGCAATCCATTGCTCAAGCCAAGCAGCGCTGTCCAGATCTCATCATCGTGCCGTGCCGGCATTCTTATTATGCAGAAATATCTCATCAGATACATCAGATATTCCAGGAATACACCGATTTCATTGAACCCATCTCCATTGATGAAGCCTTTCTGGATGTCACTCACAACAAGAAAGGGATAGAACTGGCGGTGGATATCGCCAAGGAAATCAAGGTCCGTATCAAGGAGGCAACAGGTCTCACAGCCTCGGCAGGTATCAGCTACTGCAAGTTTCTCGCCAAGGTGGCATCCGATTACCGGAAGCCAGACGGCATCTGCACCATCCATCCCGATAAGGCTCTCGATTTCATCGCCCAGCTCCCTGTAGAGGATTTCTGGGGCGTAGGCAAGAAGACCCTACAGAAGATGCACTTCATGGGCATCTACAATGGTGCCGACCTACGGAAAGTATCCGAAGAACATCTCGTAGAAGTATTCGGGAAAGCCGGACATATCTTCTACCATTTTGCAAGAGGTATAGACGAACGCCCCGTCATCACCTATCGGGAACGCAAATCTGTGGGATGCGAACAGACTTTCCTGGAGGATATCTATGCCAAGTCGGCAGTGATTATTGAACTCTACCATACGGTACTTGAACTGCTGGAGCGAATTGCCAAGAGCGGTTTCGAAGGAAGAACCTTAACCCTGAAGGTGAAGTTCTCGGATTTCACCCAGATTACCCGCAGCATCTCTCAGGAGAAGATTCTGACGAAAAAGGACGATATCCTTCCCCTTGCCAAGCGACTGCTTCAACTGGTGGATTACTCTTCGAGCCGTCCCATCCGTCTGTTGGGTCTATCCGTAAGCAATGCCACCTCAGAAGAAGCCAGGAAGGAAGACAAGGAGAACAGTACCCTGAAACCTGAGTACCGGGAGTTGGAACTCGAGTTTGAGGAATGGAAAGAATGAGAAAGGTGATGAGAAGGAGATGAAATGAAAGAAGAAAAGGAGATAAGCCCCGAATAGAAAGTGAAAAGCAGCTGACAGGCATATTCCTGCAGCTGCTTTTTCATTTTTACTGTTTTTTTCCCAAAACTAACTATAAACCTATCTAAAACAACTAACTAAAGTATTCCCTAAACAACCTTTTACCTAAAAGAAACTAAATACCTCTGAAAAACAATCCTATAAACCTAAATAACTAAAACCTATATACTTACTAAACCTATGAACTTACTAAACCTTAAACTTTTAAACCATTAAAACCTAAACTTAAAAACTTGCAAATATTACTACCTCAAATACTTGAAACAATTTATTAACTTCAAATTTCTGGTGCAAAAGTATGAAGATTTAGCGAAAGTCATGGATAATTATCGTTCAAAAACTAGAAAAAAAGATACTTTGCACTCTTTTCATCGAAAATGAACGATTTTTGCACCTTTCCCGAACGATTTTTTGAATCGCTATCGGTTATTTCCTTGAAAAAGAGTAAGGAGCATCATCTTTATGAATACCTCGCTGCAAGTTTGGTTGCTCAGAAAGTCGATAGGTAATCTGTGTTCCCTGCATCAAAGAACGCATATCAAGATAGTTATGCTGGTAAGATTTGCCATTCAGCAACATTTCATCCACATAGCATCCCTTGCCTTCCGACTGGATATCTACTTCCTTGCCGTTCTCCAAATGAAGTTTCATCGACTTGAAATAAGGAGTTCCCAACACATACTGACCACTTCCAGGACAAACAGGATAGAATCCCATCGCCGAGAAGACATACCAAGCCGAAGTCTGACCATTATCTTCATCACCACAATAACCATCTGGAGCTGGCGTATAGAGCTTGTCCATCACCTGGCGAATCCAATACTGAGTCTTCCAAGGCTGACCGCTATAGCCATAGAGATAGATAGCGTGCTGAACAGGCTGGTTGCCATGTGCATAATTTCCCATATCCATCACCTGCATCTCACGGATTTCATGAATCGTATATCCATAGTAACTATTGTCGAAGACAGGAGGCAGCATAAAGACTGAGTCGAGCATCTGATTGAAAGCATCCTTACCACCCATCAGCTGGATCAATCCCTGAGGATCATGGAATACCGACCAGGTATAATGCCATGCATTACCCTCTGTAAAGGCATCACCCCACTTCAGAGGATTGAAAGGAGACATAAACTTGCCATTCTTCAATCTGCCACGCATCAGGTTTGTTTCCTTATCAAACACCTTCTGATAATTCATCGCACGCTTGGCAAAAGGCTTCAGCTCCTTAGCGGACTTTCCCAAAGCCTTACCCAACTGATAGATGCACCAGTCATCGTAAGCATATTCCAAGGTACGGGCTACACTCTCATTGATCTTCACATCGTATGGCACATAACCCAACTTATTGTAATACTCATATCCCAAACGTCCGGTAGAGTTTACCTGAGGATGAACAGCCTGGGTACCATGAACCACAGCCTGCCAAAGCGTCTCCATATCATAGCCGCGCAAACCGGAAAGATAAGCATCGGCTACCACAGAGGCAGAATTATTACCTACCATACAACCACGATGCCCCGGACTCGCCCACTCTGGCAGGAAACCACTCTCCTTATAAGTATTGGCAAGACCTTCCTGAATCTTCACGTTTTCAGATGGATACATCAGGTTGAGAAGAGGGAAGAGACAGCGGAAAGTATCCCAGAAACCAGTATCCGTGAACATATAGCCCTTCTGAACCGTACCATTGTAAGGACTGTAATGCACGATTTCGCCAGCAGCATCCTTCTCGTAGAATGCACGAGGGAAAAGTAACGAGCGATAGAGACAGCTATAGAAAGTACGGAGATGATCGATACTCTCATCCTCTACCTCTATCTTTCCCAGAACTTCGTTCCAGCGCTGACGGCCCTGCTGTTTGAGCTGATCCATATCCGCCTGTCCCAGTTCCTTGAGATTCTGCATGGCCTGGGCGCTGCTGATAAACGAAGAAGCTACACGTGCCTGAATCTTTTCGCCACGCTGACTGGTTTTGAAAGTGATGATAGCACCCACGTGGTTTCCCTTCTGTTCGTTAGCTGAAATCAGTTGACCATCCTTCACACTGACAAATGCATCAAAGTCGTGATCGAACTCGATGACAAAGTAATTGCGGAAATTATCAGGTACTCCCCCACTGTTGCGGGTAGAGAAACCGATTACTTTCCGTTCAGCAGGAATCACCTGGATGCAACTTCCCTTGTCGAAGGCATCAATCACCACATTTGCCTGATCAGTCTTCGGGAAGGTGAAAGCCATCAAGGCAGCGCGCTCCGTAGGGCACAACTCTGCCGTTACATCATAGTCTGCCAGATAGACACTATAATAATAAGGTGTAGTCTTCTCTGCCTTGTGAGAGAACCAGCTGGCTCGCTTCGCCTCATCAAAGACCGGTTTACCCACGGTAGGCAAGAGAGAGAACTGACCGTAATCATTGATCCAAGGACTTGGCTGATGAGTCTGCTTCAATCCTCTGATCTTCTTAGCTGAATAGGTGTATTGCCATCCATCACCCATCTTTCCGGTCTGAGGAACCCAGAAGTTCATACCCCAAGGCATTGCTATGGCTGGATAAGTATTTCCTGTAGAAAGCTCGGGGTTGGAATCTGAACCCACAAGTGGATTGACGAAATCTACGGCATTCTTTACGCTCACCTTGACAGCATGTGCCAGCAAGGTGAGACATACAAATAGTAATAAAAGTGATTTTCTTTTCATTTTCTTCAGAAAATTAGTTATTATTAGAAACTACGTTAATTATATGATGTCATATTATACATTTCCTACATCTCCCGGTAAAATGCCATACTCATCCTTAAAACACTTGGTGAAATAAGAAGGAGCAGAGAAGCCCACATCATAGGCAACCTCGGAGACACTCATACTGCGGGATTCCAGCAAACGCTTTGCTTTCGCCAAGCGAGCCTTGCGGAGCAGATCAACGACAGAAGAACCCGTCATCGCCTTCACCTTGCGATAAAGCTGGACGCGGCTCAAGCCTATCTGCTTACCGATATCCTCGACGCCAAACTCGCTATTCGAGAGATTCTTCTGAATGATGGCGTGAAGCTGTTTCATAAACTGCTTATCACGATCTTCCAGATGAGAATCGGCGATTTCCTGCTCTGCCTCCAGAGTGCCCTGGAAAAGATGCTTCAGAAGTTTGCGCTGCTTCAACAGATTCTCTATACGTGCCAGGAGTACCTTGCTGTGGAATGGCTTGGTGATGTAGGAATCGGCACCATGTTCATAACCTTCGGCACGATGCTCTTCCAGATTCTTCGCCGTAAGCATAATGACAGGGATATGAGAGGTTGCCGTATGGGTCTTCAGATTCTGCGTAAACTCCAGACCATCCATCACCGGCATCATCACATCACAGATCACCAGGTCAGGAACTTCCTTCTTGGCAACATCCAGACCTTCCTTACCATCGGCAGCTTCCAAAACAATATAATCATCCTGCAGGAGGGTATGTTCGTACTGACGGATATCATTATTGTCGTCAATTACCAAGACGGTTGGCTTATTCGTGTTATCGCTAAGCAACTGCTGTACTTTTCCACTTTTTCTCTCTCCATCATCGATATATTGCAGATTAGCCTCATCTACCAACGTTTTATCATCTGACAAAGAGAAACTTACAGAGTTATCCACATTATCCACATCAGTGTGGATAACTAGCGACTTATCCTCCTGCTCACGAGGAATCACCACGAAGAAGTCGGATCCCTTACCCAACTCACTTTCTACACGAGCCTCGCCATGATGCAATTCTACAAACGACTTCACCAAAGCCAAGCCGATGCCCGTACCGCTTGCTGCTCCCTTAGCCTGGAAGAAACGTTCGAAAATCTTGCCCGCCTCTTCCTGCGAGATTCCCTTACCGGTATCCCTTACATCCAGGCGGAACTTTCCATCCTCATCTTTCAGAGATACGAAAATATCGCCACCGGCAGGTGTATATTTCAAGGCATTGCTCAGAAGATTGAAGACAACACGAGCTATCTTCTCCTTATCTGCAACCACCTCCTGAGAACCGACAGAGTCAGCTATATCCAAATGGAGCTTGATTTGCTTACGTTCAGCAGTAAGCTGGAAATCGCCTACCCACACTTTCAATGCTTTCACCAGATCGAAGCGATAGAGAATCAACTCCATCTTTCCGTTCTGAATCTTTCGGAAATCGAGGATACTGCTCACCAGTTGCTGCAGAGCTACCGCATTACGCTTCACCATCTTTAAGAGCTCACGACTCTTTCCCTTGATACCACTGTCCTCCAGCAGCATTTCCACAGGATCGGCAATCAATGTCAATGGAGTACGGAGCTCATGACTGATATTCGTAAAGAACACCAGGCGGGAATGGGTGAGTTCCAACACCTCCTCGTTCAGTCGTTTCAACTCCGCGTTCTTGCTTTCCAATTCCCCATTCACTCTTTTCAACTCTCCATTGGTTCTCGCCAATTCCTCATTCAGTTTAGCCTTCACCACATAACTGCGGAAAATCATAGCAGCAGCGACAATACAAACCAGCAAGAACAGGCACAAGCCTATCAACATGACTTTCTGGGAATTATAGTCAGAAAGATACCGATCCACCTGTTTATGCAAAGCCTTCAGATTATGAGCCTGTCGTTCAGCGTCTTTGGCTTCCATCAACGTAAGTTCCGCATTTTCCTGGGTAATGATAGATGTACTGAGATAGTTTTTCCGCTCAAAAGGCTGATGCTTCAGGATCTTCATCGCCAAGGCAATTACCTCATCACCCTTGGTAGGATAAAGATAGGAAGCTTCGAAGATGCCATCGCGCACCAGCTCCAGACCACCACCCTTGGTAGCCATTCCATCAACACCCGTAAATTTATAACGATGCTGCAGCCCCATCTGCTTGGCAGCCTCGTAGGCACCCCATGCCAGACGATCGCTGTGAGCAAAGACATAATCAAAATCCTGTGTCTTCTTCAGGATGCGCTTCATTGCCTGAACGCCTCCTTCCTCCTTCCAGTTGCCTTCTTCAGAAGCAATCACCTGGATACCCGGATATGGTTTAATGGCATCCATGAAACCAAGATGGCGCTCCATGGCAGGCGAAGATCCATCCAATCCACAGATTTCAACAATGCGTCCCTTACCCTGAAGCTTTTGAGCTATAAAGGTACCCATCGACTTACCGATATGATAGTTGTCGCAGCCGATGAATGCAGTATATTTATCGGTATTGGAGATACGATCATACAGAATCACCGGGATTCCCTTCTCGTAGGCACGCTCAACCGCCTTGGAAATCGCACTCAACTGATTAGGAGAGATGACCAGCAAGTCCACGCCCTCATCCACGAACTGATTAACCTGTTTGTTCTGCAACACATTGTCATCATTCGAGGAAGCAAGCTTCACGATAATCGAATCATTGAGATATTCTCCCATCTTCAGCTCATCATTGAGCTTGTTGCGCCAGTTATCCTCGGAGCATTGGGATACGCCAATGACAAACTTCTTTGGCTGCTGCTTGCATGCTGCCAAAGAAAGTCCCAAACCTATATATATAATAAGGTATAAATATCGTTTCATATATATTGTATTGTTTAAATTTATAGATTGATAGGCTCTAAAAGAGTTGCCTCTACAAGAGTTTCGGTGCAAATTTACTATTTTTTTTTGAATTTTAGCGCATTTGGTGCGTTTTTTACAAATTAAGGTTCATTTTTTATAAAGAGAATCTACAGAAATCATCGTATCTTTGCTGCGGATAAAGGAAACAACTCCTTCTTCCGAAAACAGAGAATCAATAAAAATAATACAATAACTAGAGAATAGATAACATTAGTATAAACAACAAAACTAACTATATCATGGCTGAAGTTAAAAATTTTAGAGTAGAGTCAGACCTTTTAGGTGAACTCAAAGTTCCTGCTGAAGCACTTTACGGTGTACAGACACAGCGCGGCATCAACAACTATCACATTTCCCGTAAGACTATGAGAGCTTACCCTGATTTCATCATCGCTATCGCTTACGTGAAGTTGGCAGCTATCGAGACCAACCATACCCTCGGTGTGATCAACGATGAAATTTCGGGTTCTATCTCTCAGGCTTGCCGCGAGATCATCGAAGGCAAGTGGCATGAGAACTTCCCTATCGACATGGTACAGGGTGGTGCTGGTACTTCTGTTAATATGAATGCCAACGAGGTGATAGCTAACCGTGCACTCGAAATCATGGGTCACGAGAAGGGTGACTATCAGTTCTGCTCTCCTAACGACCATTGCAACTGTGGACAGAGCACCAACGACGTTTACCCAACCTCTATCCGTTTGGCTTTGATTCGCATGAATACACACCTGGTAGGTGCTTTGACTGGTTTGATCAGCGCATTCCGCTACAAGGCAGACGAATATGCAGACGTTATCAAGATGGGCCGTACTCAGTTGCAAGATGCAGTTCCAATGTCTTTCGGTCAGGAATTCAATGCATACGCCAACAACCTGGAAGAGGAAATCCTCAATCTGGAACGCAACGTGAAGCTCTTGCATGAGATCAATATGGGTGGTACTGCTATCGGTACAGGTTTGAACGCGGTTCCTGGCTTTGCTAAGCTTTGTGCTGCCAACCTCAGCAAGTTGACTGGCGAAAACTTCGAAACAGCTACCGACCTGGTAGAGGCTACCCCTGATACCGGTGCTTACGTAAGCTACTCTTCTGCTCTGAAGCGCTTGGCTATCAAGCTGTCTAAGATTTGTAACGACCTCCGCTTGATGGCTTCTGGTCCTCGCTGCGGTCTGAACGAAATCAATCTCCCTGCCAAGGCACCAGGTTCTTCTATCATGCCAGGTAAGGTGAACCCTGTTATCCCTGAGGTAACCAACCAGGTTTGCTTCAAGGTAATCGGTAACGATGCCACTGTAAGCTTCGCAGCAGAGGCTGGTCAGTTGGAGTTGAACGTAATGGAGCCTATCATCACCGAAAGCCTCTTCGAGAGCTTGACATGGATGAAGAACGCTATCGAGACTTTGACTTCCGAGTGTATCCTCGGCATCACCGTCAACAAGGAGCGCTGCTACGAGATGGTAAAGAACAGTATCGGTATCGTTACTGCCCTCAATCCTATCATCGGCTACAAGAAAAGTACTAAGGTTGCTAAGGAAGCTCACGCCACAGGCCGTTCCGTTTATGACATCGTCATCGAACAGGGCATTCTGAGCAAGGAAGAGCTTGACAAGGCACTCGATCCTAAGGAGATGTTGCAGTCACACAAATTTACCCTGAAATAAATTTTCCATAACCAGTCAGCTTATTAGCTGACAAACAAAAACCTGTAAGCGTATTCTCACCAAAAGAATATAGCTTACAGGTTATTTTGTTATACATAAAGCTTAAATGCCGTGTAAGGGCAAAAGCCTTCAACATCAGCCTTGGTTCCGATATGCCAGCGGCGTCATTCCCGCTCTCATCTTAAAGAAATTCGTCATAGCACTCTGATCGCTGAAATGCAGATGGTCTGCTATTTCTCCCATCGTCATGTCCGATTGCTTCAGGAGATTACAGATTTCCTTATAGAGCAGGGAGGTGATGTGATCATTCACGGTGGTTCCCGAAATATCCTTGATCATTCTGGAAAGATAAGGTGCTGAGACATTCAACTTGTCGGCATAGAACCTGATTTGTCGCTCGGTCTTGAAATGACGATACAGAAGATGAAGGAAAATCTCATAAACTTCCTTCTTGTGGCGCAAATCGCGAGTCACCGATACATTCTCGTAAGGAAGTTCCGAAACCAGAAGCTTCAGGACATTCACCATCGACTGGATCATCTCTACCTTGTAGATGTGCTGATGACACACTATATCACGAATCATGTGAAAGATATCGATGGCAGCTTTCTGCTTGTCATCCGATAACTGATACATCACATCGGCCGTAATCTCCTCATCCACCAGAATGCACTCAGCCTCAAAATCCGCCGACATATCGGAAAAAGCAATAACATGCTTGGGCGAGACGACCAGCAATTCACCTGCCGAAAGCGTCCTGTCGGAATCATTGGCTTCAGTACTTTGCTGAAGTACCCCCATATTAATGTTTCCCCTGGTCACCAACACGAGTTTCGTGAACAGGGTGCGCTCGCAAGCCATCTCTATAAAATCCTTTTCGCATAGATCGTCTATATAAATATGTGCGGCATAAGCCCCAAAGATACTTTCAAGATGGTGGCGAGCGGCAAACTCTTTTAAATTGTAAACTTGTTGCTGCTTCATAAAGACTCAAATTCTTAGTTGGGGGCAAATTTACTATTTATTTTTGTAAAATGCAAGAAAAGTATGGATAAAAAATGTGAAGAACTTTTAGAAGATTCGGTTATCAACAATCGTTATCCAAACAAGGCTAAACTGATTATCAGGTACTTATATTTCTTTTCCACAGTTATCAACACCCCTGTGGAAAACTTTATCAAGACTTTTGTGGAAAAATGTGGAAAAGTTTGGCGCACAAAAAAGACACTAACTAAAAAGTTAGTGTCTCAATGTAGCGGGAGGGGGCCACGATCCCTCGACCTCCGGATTATGAATCCGACGCTCTAACCAGCTGAGCTATCCCGCCATCCTTTACAAGTCATTTCTGATTTGCGGGTGCAAAGGTACAACAATTATTTGGTTCTACCAAATTTTTTCGGAGAAATTTTCGAAAAAAGTTTGTTTTTTCTTTTTTTTGCTCAAATTCCGACCTATTTACACCTATTATATATATAAAAAAAGCGAAAAAGAAAGGATTTCTAATTTTTTTGTGTAACTTTGCAGGCTGAAACGATAGCTGTTCACCTCGAAATGATGAGAAAACAGCTTACTAGAAAAAAAGAAATGCTTAGAATTAAGAAATTAGACATATTTATAACCAAGCAATTTGGACTTCTCTTTATGGGAACCTTCTTCATCTGCCAGTTTGTGCTGATGATGCAGTTCCTGTGGCGATATATCGACGATCTCATCGGAAAGGGAATCTCGATGGACGTAATGGCGCAGTTCTTCTGGTACATGGGTCTGATGCTCGTACCTCAGGCTTTGCCGCTTGCCATCCTCCTCTCCTCACTGATGACTTTCGGTAATCTCGGCGAAAGTTCGGAGCTCACAGCCATCAAGGCTGCCGGCATCTCTCTGATGCAGGCTTTCCGCTCGCTCATCGTCATCACCGTCATCATTATGTTCGGATCCTTCTACTTCCAGAACAATGTAGGTCCGCACTCCAACCAGAAGCTGGCACAACTCCTCATATCCATGAAGCAGAAGAGTCCGGAACTGGAAATCCCGGAAGGCATCTTCTACGATGGAATCCCGAACTGCAACCTCTATGTGCAGAAGAAGGACCTGAATACAGGAAAGCTCTACGGCATTATGATCTATCGCATGACAGACAGCTACGAAGATGCCGCCATCATCCTTGCCGACTCGGGAATGCTGCAAAGTACTGCCGAGAAGAAGCACCTCGTGTTGAGTCTCTACAGCGGAGAATGGTTTGAGAACATGAAGAGCAGCGAATTCGGCAACAGTGCTGCCGTACCATACAGAAGAGAGACCTTCGTTTCCAAGAAGATCGTGCTCGACTTTGATGCCGACTTCAACCTTACCGATGCCTCGTCGCTTGCCAACAATGCCAAGGGAAAAAGTCTGTCGGAGATCTTCCACTCCATCGACTCCATCAACGGACTGTATGATTCCATAGGAAAGAACTATCTTTCGGAGGCAAATGCCCGATTCTACCGCACGACACAGGTAAACAAGGCAGATTCGCTGAAGGAAATCAAGAAGGGACAAACGGAGAATTTTGACACCTTATATAATAAGCTCTCGAACGACAAGAAACTTCGGGCACTCAATGATGCACAGATGACAGCACAGCAGGAGCTCACCGACCTCGACTTCAAGGCAATGGTTACGAGCGATGCCGACTATATCATCAGGCAACACAAGATAGAAGCTATCAAGAAGTTCACGCTGGCACTCTCCTGCCTGATCTTCTTCTTCATCGGAGCCCCACTGGGTGCCATCATCCGAAAGGGTGGATTGGGATTCCCGGTCATCATCTCCGTATTCGTGTTCATCATCTTCTACATCCTCGACAATACGGGCTACCGAATGTCGAGACTGGGAACCTGGACCATCTGGTTCGGTCAAGGACTGGCTCCAGCCGTACTGGCACCAATCGCCGTATTCGTCACCTACAAGGCAACCAACGACTCTACGGTGTTCAATATGGAGATGTATAAGATGTTCTTCATGAAACTGCTCGGCCTCCGTATCAAACGCCACGTCTTCGGCAAGGAGGTTATCATCGAAGAGCCGAAATATACAAAAGATGCACAGCGACTGGAAAAGCTCAACAGCGATATCTATATATATAATAAGGTACACGAGCTGAAGAAGCTTCCAAACTTCATCAATGTGTTCTTCAAATACCAGCCCGACAACGAGATTGAACGCATTAGCGATGAGCTTGAAAACGTGATAGAGGATCTGACCAATACCAGGAACAAGGTCATCCTTCACAATCTCAACCTCTACCCTATTCTTGCGACGAAGGCTCATACCCGCCCATTCGAACGCCAGTGGCTCAACATCCTTGCAGCCATCATCGTACCTGTGGGCATCGTACTCTACCTGAGAATGTGGCGATTCAGAATCCGACTCTACCGAGACCTGAACACCATCAGGCAGAGTAACGCAAACATCATCAGTCAGATAAAGGAAATGTAACTATAAAAAGTATCAAACAAATGGCAGATATTAAACTAAATAGCATCGAAGATGCAGTAAAGGACTTCCAGGAAGGTAAGTTTGTCATCGTTGTAGATGACGAAGATCGCGAAAACGAGGGCGACCTCATCATCGCCGCAGAGAAAATCGACGCAGAGAAGGTAAACTTCATGCTCAAGAACGCAAGAGGTGTACTCTGTGCCCCTATCACCCTGAGCCGATGCGAGGAACTCGACTTGCCTCACCAGGTATCAGACAATACATCCATGCTTGGCACCCCATTCACCATTACCGTGGATAAGCTGGAGGGCTGCTCAACAGGAGTATCAGCCCACGACCGCGCAGAGACCATCAAGGCTCTTGCCGATCCGGCATCTACCCCACAGACATTCGGTCGCCCAGGTCACATCAATCCTCTCTATGCCCAGGACAACGGTGTTTTGAGAAGAAGCGGACATACAGAGGCAGCCATTGACCTCTGCAGAATGGCAGGACTCTATCCTGCAGGCGCCCTTATGGAGATTATGAACGAAGATGGAACCATGGCACGCCTTCCACAGTTGATGAAGATGGCAAAGGAATGGAACCTCAAGATCATCTCTATCAAGGATATGATCGAGTACAGACTCAAGAAGGAATCGCTCATCGAGGTGGGCGAAGAGGTAGATATGCCTACAGAATACGGACACTTCCGTCTGATTCCTTTCCGCCAGGCAAGCAACGGACTTGAACACATGGCACTCATCAAGGGCGAATGGAAGGAAGATGAGCCTATCATGGTCCGCGTACACTCATCTTGCGCCACAGGCGACATTCTCGGAAGCAAGCGATGCGACTGCGGACAACAGCTGCACAAGGCGATGCAGATGATCGAGAAAGCCGGCAAGGGTGTAGTCATCTACATGCAGCAGGAAGGCCGAGGCATCGGATTGATGAACAAGATTGCAGCCTACAAGCTGCAGGAAGAAGGATACGATACCGTAGATGCCAACGTACACCTCGGTTTCAAGCCAGATGAGCGTGACTACGGATGCGGCGCACAGATGCTCCGCCACCTCGGCGTGCACAAGATGCGCCTGCTCACCAACAACCCTGTAAAGCGTGTTGGCCTGGAGGCTTATGGACTCGAAATCACAGAGAATGTGCCTATCGAAGTAGTACCAAATGAGTACAACGAGCGCTATCTCAAGACCAAGAGAGACCGCATGGGGCACACTTTGCACCTCTGATAATGTAAATTATGTTATTATTTTGCATCAAATCGCGAAATAACGAATAATTTTCTTCCGAAAAAGAAATAAAATGCTTAATTTTGCACACGATTAATTAACAATAAAATAAAATTATGGCACAATTATCTGATCGTCTTAACAGATTGGCACCATCAGCAACGCTGGCGATGTCACAGAAGAGTAGTGAAATGAAAGCTCAGGGTATCGATGTAATTAACATGAGTGTAGGTGAACCAGACTTCAACACGCCTGACAATATCAAGGAGGCTGCGAAGAAAGCTATTGATGAGAACTTCTCACGTTACTCACCAGTTCCTGGTTATCCTGACTTACGAAAAGCTATTGTTGCCAAATTGAAAAAAGAAAACGGACTTGACTACACAGTCAACGAGGTAATCGTGGGCACCGGTGGCAAGCAGTGCGTGTGCAACGCTGTACTGGCACTCGTAAACCCTGGCGACGAGGTAATCATCCCTGCACCATACTGGGTAAGCTACCCACAGATGGTGAAATTGGCAGGCGGTACTCCAGTCATCGTAAACGCAGGTTTCGACCAGGACTTCAAGATGACAGCCGAGCAGCTTGAGAACGCAATCACCGAGAAGACCAAGATGCTCATTCTCTGCTCACCAAGCAACCCTACCGGAAGTGTATATTCCAAGGAGGAGCTGGCAGCATTGGCTGAGATTCTGAAGAAGCACCCAGAGGTATTTGTGTTGGCAGACGAGATCTACGAGCACATCAACTATATCGGCAAGCATCACAGCATTGCACAGGAGCCAGGCATGAAGGAGCAGGTGATCATCGCCAATGGTGTATCCAAGGCATACGCCATGACAGGATGGAGAATCGGTTTCCTCGCTGGTCCAGAGTGGATCATCAAGGGATGCAGCAAGTTGCAGGGTCAATATACTAGCGGTACCTGTTCAGTAAGCCAGAAGGCAGCTGAGGCAGCCTACACACTCGACCAGGGTGCTGTAGAGGAGATGCGCGTAGCTTTCGAGCGTCGCCGCAACCTCATCGTGAAGCTCGCCAAGGAGGTTCCAGGACTTGAGGTCAATATGCCACAGGGTGCCTTTTATCTCTTCCCTAAGTGCAACAGCTACTTCGGCAAGAGCAATGGTGAGAAGACCATCAACAACTCTACAGATTTCGCAATGTACCTCCTGGAGGAGGCTCATGTAGCCACAGTAGGTGGAGATGCCTTCGGTGATCCAGACTGCTTCCGCATGAGCTATGCTACAAGCGATGAAAACATCGTAGAGGCAATTCGCCGCATCAAGGAAGCTCTGAGCAAATTGAAATAAAAATAGGAGAAAAGAGTCCTAAAAAGGTCAACTTTGTAAGAAAAAAGCGAGATATTGGTAAAAAATGAGCCAATATCTCGTTAAAACTTCTTAATTAGGACGATAGTTTCTCAATATTTATTATCTTTGCCAAAGGAATTTGGATAACCTAAGCGTGTTTATTCAAGACAACACAAACTAGGCATACAAAACAACTAAAATAGAGCGAGAAATAAATAAGAAATATTAATAATTTATTAACTAATAATTTAAAAAAGTAAAAATTATGGCAACTACAAAACAAGCAGCCCCAGCTAAGAAGTCTGCGGGCTTTCAGGGAGTAAGAGGCGCATTCTGGATCATCGTGGTATGTGCTATCATCGCATTCACATTGTTCTTCACATGGTTCGGAAACGACATGCACTTCCAGGATCCAGGCATCCAGGATCACCCAGCAGACATTTGGGGTACAATTTACAAGGGTGGTGTAATCGTACCAGTTATCCACACATTGTTGCTCACAGTGTTGGCTATGACTATCGAGCGTTGGTTGGCTCTTAAGACCGCTACAGGTACAGGTGCTCTTCCTAAGTTCGTTGCAAACATCAAGGCAGCTTTGAACGCTAACGATTTCGCTAAGGCTGAGCAGCTCTGCAACAAGCAGCGCGGTACAGTAGCTAACGTTGTTTTGGCTTCTTTGAACGCTTACAAGTCTATGGAGTCTGGTGCTAACGCATCTTTGAAGAAGGCTCAGAAGGTAGCTAAGATCCAGCAGGCTC
>OLGI01001819.1_pt1 | contig 17366 bp, 20 predicted proteins | sample 1605221 | NCBI WGS metagenome assembly OLGI01 (sample SAMEA3888915, study PRJEB22519) | human gut metagenome | biome: human gut; feature: human-associated habitat; material: faeces | place: Denmark | collected 2010 | reverse complement strand
CTCTCTGGAAGTGGGGAAGGCCGGAGACCTGTTCGCCATCGACACCCGCCGTCTGCAGCTGGTGGGGGCGGATCTGGACCCCAAATCCCTGCTGGGGACCGTAGGCTGGAAAGGCCCGGTGGATTACACCGTGGTCAACGGCAAGGTCACGGTCCGCAACGGAAAACTGGTGAATCTGGACGAGGAAAAAGCTGCCCGGGAGGCCGCCGCGCTGGTGCGGGACTACCTGTCTCGCTGAGACCGGCCTGCGACCTTACGGAACGTTTACTTGCATTAGCAGCGTACTTTCTAGCCTTGGAAAGTGCGCTGCTTTTTGCGTCTGCGGCCAGATTGATCGACTTGGCACCGTACCTAATACCTCTGTCAGAGTTTCCATTCCGAAAACCGACCGTTCCATAGGCAGCGGGATTTCGTTCGTACAAAAAGCATGTCACGGCGCGTTCCGCGCTGACGGAGAGACAAGTGTGCGCTTACTACTTCAGGTGAGTGGGCTTCGGAAGAAGAGAACCGATCATATGTGCTGCGGGGTGGGAAAGATGAGCTTCATGACGAATCACTATTTCTTTTTCGCCGCAGAGCAGCGGAGGCCACGCAATGAGATGCTGTTCAAGCTGTAAAGTGATATACCATGTCATTACCTATGTTTGAACGGTTATATGTGTCGATAGGCAGCGGAATTCTTGCATATTTGGTTAAGTCCGAAAAATTAAAAGAATTAGGTAGACAATAACTTATAAACAGTATATACTGATTATAATAGACAGTTTTCGACACAAAATAAATTGCCCCTCCGGGGCAAATCTTTTACAAAAAGACATTCCATCACGCCATTAGAGGTGCTCTCATGTCCGTTTCAACTCAATTCCTCCACACCATCCAGCCGGTCTCCGAGGATCGCCCGGCAGAAGTGGTGGCAAGAGAAATTCTTGTGCTGATCCGCTCCGAATACCGCTACACGATCGCGGATCTGTGCCGTATGTTCTGCTGCGAGCGGCAGTGGATCGAAGATTTTTTCGTCCCAAACATCCGTCACATTCACGTCAATCACTTCTTCATGTCCTATATCGTCCAGCATTTCGCGGGCCGTATCACCCCGGAGGAACAGTCCCACCTGATCCACGGGCACTACTTCCTCTCCGACGCGGATCTGGGCCGTTTCTGGCAGGAAAAGGCGTCTGCCGCCGTCAAGTGCCGGACCGTAGATCTGGCCGACTACCTGGCTGACGGCTGTTCCCGCAAAGCGCTCTCCGTAGAGAAAGCGCGCCACGAAGCTGCAAAGCGAGCAAAGGGGGAAGGGCAGCGTCACGATGCAGAAATGCGCCGCCTGCTTACCAGTGAAGGATACATGCTTTACACGTATCAGACGCAGTTCTCGAGTTTTCTCTGGCAGCCGGTCCCGCTGCCGGAACTGTCTCCCCGGACCATCCGCAGTCTGGTTTCCACCACGCAGTATCAGCGACGAAACGGCCTCCCGTCAAACGGCGTTGCCAGAAAACGGCTGATGGAGCGCGGCTCTGTTCAGATCAAACTGGGGGGCAAGACCTTATGGGTCGAGGCTCCTGCTCCGGACGGTGTCTGGACAGTTCCCACCGGGACATTGCCGTAATAAAGGTTTTTCCATGCATGCGCGCTCCCAAAAGGTCATTGCATTGCACATCCGCTGATTTCAGTCTGTGTAAAGTAGTTTGCCATGTCACTTATTATTGGAAATTACAGCATATTTTGCGGCGTTTACCGCTGCTGATTTCCATGTATCGGCACCATGAATTTCATGCTGTCGCCAAATATCCGATCTGACGACGTGTAAAAGAGGGACCGCTCTGAAACGGTCCCTCTTTTGAAAAATCGCAGTGTTGCTTTCGCTGGATCACATCTTTGCCAATGCCTGATCGAAGTCGTTCAGCAGATCGTCGGTATCCTCCAGACCGGAAGAAAGCCGGATCTGGCCCATGGTGATGCCGATGGCCGCCAGCTCGTCGGGGCTGAGATCCCGGTGAGACGCTCTGGGCGGATAGGTCAGCGTGGTGCCGACGCCGGCCAGAGTGGGTACGAAGCGTACCAGCTGCAAGTTGCTGATGAGCTTGTCGATCTCCTTCTGACCGCCCTTGAAGTTCACGCAGAGCATACCGCCGTAGCCGTTGCCCTCGAACTGTTTGTCGGCCAGCGCCTTGCTGGGGGAGGATTCCAGACCGGGGTAGTAGACCTTTTCCACCTTGGGATGGCTCTCGAAGAACTTGGCCAGTGCCAGACCGTTTTCAGCCATCTTCTTTACCCGCAGGGGCAGCGTCCGCAGGCTCCGGGCCAGCAGCCAGGATTCCGTGGCGCCCAGATTCGCGCCGTAGAGACCCAGGTAGAAGCTCAGAGACTTGATGATCTCCTCGGAGCCGACCACCGCGCCGCCTACCAGGTCATCGTGACCGCCCAGATACTTGGTGGCGCTGTAAATCACCAGATCCGCGCCGTACTTGATGGGCTTGGCAATGATCGAAGTGGCAAAGGTGTTGTCGATAAACAGCTTGGCGCCGTTGGCGTGAGCCACGTCCGCCAGATGCTGGATGTCCGGTACGCTCATCAGGGGGTTAGCGATGGTCTCGCCGTATACCAGCTTGGTATTGGGACGGATATAGTCCGCCACATCCTGCGTGTTGAAGTCGATGAAGGTGGTCTCCACGCCCCAGCGCTTCAGCTCATACTTCAGGTAGTAGAACGCCTCGCCGTAGATGATGGGGGAGGCCACGATGTGATCGCCGGGTTTCACCGTTGCCAGAATGGAGGTTGTAATGGCCGCCATGCCGGAGGAGAATACCAGACCCTTTTCGGCCCCGTCACCGGCGGCCAGGATCTGAGAGGTGGCGTCGGCGTTGGGATTGCCCAGACGGAAGTAAGCATAGCCGGGAGCACCCTCGTCGCAGATCTTGTCGATGGGATCAATGGAGTCGAAGATATAGGCAGAGGACAGGTAGATGGGGAAGGTCTCCGGCACAGTCAGAGCCTTGTTCAGCTCATAGCACAGCTCGCCGTTGCCGGTATGGACATATTTGGTCGCGTCGCCTTTTTCAATGGACATAGAAATTCCTCCTTACGCGCTTTGCGCGTTCCATTCCAATACGGTATAAAGCTCAGAAACAGTTTGCTCAGGTCTCCGTGCGGCCCTTGCCCTTCCAGGCAATGAGACCCACGATGAAGCCCACGATGGCGGGAACGATCCAGCCGAAGCCCAGACCATAGAGGGGGATGTGATTCAGAACAGGGTCCAGGAAGCCGAAACCATACTCGTGGGGCAGATCCAGAACGGCGTAGATCACCGTGAAGTACACAGCGCCCTTGAACGCGCCGTCATTGGGGATCTTCTTCTCGAAGATGCCCAGAATGGTCATCACCAGCGTGATGGGATAGAAGAAGGAGAACCAGGGGGAGGTCAGGCTCACGATGGTATCCAGACCGAAGCTGGCGACGATGGTGGTGACGATGGGGACGATCATGACCAGAACCTTATAGGAGAGCTTGCCGTGGGTGGCGGTCTCATAGAAATCTGCCACTGCGGTGATCTGGCTGATGGCGGTGGTGAGGCAGGCCAGCACCACGGACAGGCACAGACCGTAAATCGCGATCTGGCCGCCGCTGGAGCGGATGATCGCCAGCAGGAGGTTGGCGTTGCTGATGCTGTCGGGCGTGTACTCGGTGCTGACGCAGGCGCCCATATACAGCAGGCCGCCATAGACAATAGCCAGACAGACGGCGGCGATCAGGCAGGCCCGGACATGGGCCTTGCGGAAGGCTTCGCCCTCGTAGCCCTTGCGCTTGATGCTGTCAAAGAACACGCCGGCAGCCAGGAAGGACACCAGAACATCGCCGGTGCTGTAACCGCCCAGGAAGCTGTTGACAAAGGCGTTATCCACGGAGGCGGCGCCGGGAGTACCGATGGGGCTGACAGCGCCCTTGACTACCAGAATGAACAGGATGATGGTCATAATGGGGGTCAGGATCTTGCCGACCTTATCCAGTGCGGTGCCGCGGTCCTTGGCGAACAGGAACGCGATCACGAAGTAGAGAATGACGAAAACCAGATAGGGCGCGCCGGGCCAGATGCCCTGAAGGCCCATCTCAATGCCGACGGCTGCGGTTCTGGGGATGGACACGCAGCAGCAGAGGATCATGTTGGCGCCGATCATGACGGTGTAGAACTTCTTGTTCACATGGTCGGAGATTTTCTGGACAGAGCCGCACATACCCAGCACGATGATGGCCAGAATGGGCAGACCCACACCGGAGGCCAGCATACCGATCATGCCGCTGAGCCAGTTGCTGCCGCTTTGCAGGCCCAGCATCGGCGGGAAGATCAGGTTGCCCGCGCCGAAGTAGGAGGCGAAGAACGCCAGACCAACGAACAATACGTCGGTAAATTTGATTTTTTTCTCTTGCATAAAGTAAGTTCCTCCCTATTTCTCTATTTTGCACACTGAAAAACTGAGAACCGCTTGCTGTTTTCTATGATAGCCGCAAAGGTCGGATTTGTCCAATAAACCAATGTTATAAACCGCAATTACTTTTGTGTATATCGCCCCATAATGTGTATTTTTCAAAAAAATGCCGTTTTGTGCCGTGAAAATGTTTGTTTTTATTAAAGCAAACCTTTTTTGTATGATTTTGGTTGCGCATTTTGAATTTCTTGTGCTATAATACGAGAGATCCATCGAAAAATGAGGAAAGGCGGCGCTTGGTATGACACTGCTCCAGTTGAAGTATATTTCCACGGTGGCAAAATGCGGCTCCTTCAGCAAAGCCGCTCAGGTCCTGTACGTCTCCCAGCCCGGCATCAGCAAAATGGTCTGCGCGCTGGAGGAGCTGGGGATCACGATTTTTGTCCGCTCTGCCGCCGGGATCACCCTGACCGCTGAGGGTCGGGAGCTTCTGAACATGGGAGAGCGGCTTTTGACGGATGCCGAGCATATTTCCCAGCACTTTTCACAGGATCTGAGCAAGACCCACGAGACCCTCAGCGTCAGCAGTCAGCATTACTGCTTCGCCATCGATGCAATGATGGCCTATCAGAATACCTATCAAAAGGAATCCTATACCTATAAATTTCTGGTAGGGCAGGGCCCGGAGGTCATCCAGCAGGTCGTGGACAAAACCACGGAGCTGGGCGTATTGTTCATCAGCAGCCGCAGCCGAAAGCACATGAACCGTGTCTTTGGCGACAACAACCTGGAATTTCACCCGCTTTTTGACAGCAAGCCCTATGTGTTTATCCATAAGTCCCATCCTTTGGCCTCCAAGGAGGTCCTGACGATCGAGGAACTGCACCCGTATCCCTGCATCATGTACGAGCTGGACTCCGACGCACCCTCCGTTTTGCAGGAGGAGATGCTGGTGCCGGACTTTTATCCCCAGAAGGTCACCATTGTCAACGGACTCTATACAAAGCCTGATGGTCATGCAGCAGTGTCAGGGCTATGATCTGGGCACCGGCTTCATCTCCGAAAGCAACGGGGCGCAGGGGGTGATCAAGCGTCCCATCAAGGACTTTGACGATCCCATCACCATCGGCTGGGTCTGCCAGAAGGCCCATACGCTGTCGCAGCCTGCGGAACGCTTTATCCAGCTTCTGCAAAAATACGGACGGGACCTTCCCGAAGCCTGAACAAGAATATCCGAATGTTATTGCCAGCGATAACATTCGGATATTTCCGTTTTTATGGGTGGTTGTGCTATGCTCAATGCAACCAAGTAAGTTAGTAGGTATCCATTTGCGCAGTCACACAACCGACGGGAGGTATTTTGAATGAGCCAGTTAGTTTTGAAGCACCCTGATTTGAAGCATGAAGATCTGAAATTCAACACGGTAGAAGTCCACGCCGGCGAGCCGCGGGATATGTACGGTGCCCTGATCCCGCCCATTTACCAGACGTCCACATTCTATTTTGATTCCACGGACGATGCGGTGAAGGCCTGCGATGACTACGCCGAGAGCTTTGCATACAGCCGGATCACCAATCCCTCTGTGGATTATCTGGAACAGAAGCTGGCGGCGCTGGAGCACGGCAAGGGGGCCGTGGCCTATGCGTCCGGCATGGGCGCTGTCTCCGGCGCGATTTTCGCACTGCTGAAAAGCGGCGACCACGCTATTTTCACCAAGGCCAAATATTCCGGCACGGAGGACGTGACCAGCGACTGGCTGCCCCGCTTCGGGATCGCCCACGATACCTTTGACGCCGCCGATCTCAGCCAACTGGAAGGCCTGATCAAGCCCAACACCAAGCTGATCTATGTGGAGTCTCCCGCCAACCCCACCATGGTGCTGGTGGATATTGCCGCCGTGGTGGAGATCGCCCATAAGCACGGCATCAAGGTCTTTATCGACAACACCTTTGCCACGCCCTACAACACCACCCCGCTGGATCTGGGCGTGGATGCAGTCATCCACAGCCTCACCAAGTACATCGGCGGCCACGGTGACCTGCTGGGCGGCGCGGTGATCTCCAACGATGAGCAGTTCCTGCGGGAGTGCCGTCTGGGTACCCTCATGCACTTTGGCTCCGTCATGGCGCCCTTCACCGCGTTTCTGGTGTGCCGCGGTCTCAAGACGTTGGGTGTCCGCATGAAGCAGTACAATGAAAGCGCTCTGAAGATCGCCAAGTGGCTGGAGGCCAATCCCAAGATCGAAACGGTCCGCTATCCCTTCCTGGAATCCAATCCCCAGTACGCCATTGCCAAGAAGCAGATGAAGGGCGGAGGCGGCATGATCTCCTTTGACGTGGCCGGCGGTCTGGAGGCCGGTAAGAAGTTCATCAACAGCCTAAAGCTCTGCACGCTGGCCGTCTCTCTGGGCGATACGGAAACGCTGGTGGAGCAGGCTGCCGCCATGACCCACACCATGATCCCCAAGGAGATCCGGGAGGCTGCCGGCATTACCGACGGCATGATCCGGATGTCCGTCGGTCTGGAGGACCCGGATGACATCATCGCCGATCTGAAGCAGGCGCTGGGTGACTGACGGCGCAAAAGCCCCATACCGGCAGACGCAAAACCATCCAAAAACACCGGAGAGGAAATGATTTCCTCTCCGGTATTTTACTCTTCCTCCGGGGCCAGCAGCATTTTCTTAAAGGCTTTCATGGCAACGCTTTGAGGGCGGGATGTATCCTCGATCAGGTTGACGAACCGTTCCGGGATCGGCTCCGCAAGGCGGATCTGGAACACCGTCCCGGCGGCAAGGGCGGGAGCGGCCATGGACTCCGGGTAGAAACCGACGCCCAGATTGCTCTGCACCATCGCAAGGACCTGATCCATGGTGCCGGCTTCCATTTCCACATGAAAAGCCAGATTGTGCTTTAAGAACAGCTGTTGATAAAAGGTATATGTACTGGTCCCTCTGCTCATGCACACAAAGGGGAGATTTTCCAGATCCCGCAGACTCTGCGTTTCTGCGGCCAGATCATGAAAATCCGAACCGCAGATCAGGATCTCCCGGAAGGAGACCAGCGCGGTTTCCTGCAGGGACTTTCTCACCGGATAGGGCGTGGTGACCGCCGCGCAGTCCACCTGTCCCCGCAGCAGTCCTTCCATGGCGCGGGGAGTGGAATCGTTGGTGATCCGCAGGTGGATCCCCGGATACCGCCGGTGAAACGCGTCAAGACGGTTCAGAAGGGTCAGATGGAGCGCGGCTTCGCTGGCGGCAATGGAAATGCTGCCGGTCCGCAGGCTGCAATCTGACCGGAGTTCGCTTTCGCCAAGGCGCAGCTGTTCAAAGGCTACGGCAGCACGGCTGTAAAGCCGTTGGCCTTCCGGGGTCAGGGAGACGCCGTGGTTGGTGCGGACAAACAGCTTGCAGCCCAGATCCTGTTCCAGATTATTCATGCAGCGGGTAATGTTGGGCTGGTTGTTGCCCAAAGCCTCGGCGGCCTTGGTAAAGCTCTTGTGTTGGGCAACATAGTAAAAAATGCGGTAATAATCGTAGGGAACAGCCACTTTTTTCGCCTCCGTGCCATATCATTTAGATATGTCCAACATATCAAATATACTTTTTACATCTTTCTGTTAGAACAGTATAATACGGGCGTTCTTAGAAGACAAGTCCTTTAACGGTCACGCCGAAAAATGGGACGCGGTCAGGCCAGACCGCAGCGCCTGTATTCCGGTGTGGAAAGGAGACTGGCTATCAGCATGAAAAGCAAAAAGAAATTTATGATCCTATGGGTCCTACTCATCGCGGTCCTGTTCGCGGGCAGTCTGTTGACGGCGCCGCCGGGAAAAACGGAGACCATTCAGACCGCCATGCGGGACGCGGTCCTGCATGAGGAAAATCAGATCAGCCTGTTCGGTTGGAAAAACGTCAATCCGGGATTGATCTCCGCCATGACGGTATCCGCTATCCTGCTGATAGCGGCGGCGTGTATCCGCGTGTTTGTCATCCCGAAATTCAAGCTGGTGCCGGGGCGGTTCCAGCTGCTGCTGGAGCATGCCGTAAGCCTGTTTGACGGTATGGCCAGAACCAGCAGTCCTCAGCGAAACGGATTTCTGGGGGCCTACATCTTCGGCGCGGGCGCGTATATCTTCGTGGGGACGCTGTTTGAGCTGCTGGGCTTGCAGGCCGTCACCACCACGGGCCGCTCCGTGACCCTTCCCGCGCCGCTGTCGGACGTAAACGGTGCCATCGCCCTTGGCTGCTTATCCTATCTTGTGATCCTCTCCGGCGGGATCGCGGGCAACGGTCTGAAGGGCGTGGGCAGCACATTGAAGGAATTCTCGCTGCCTATTTCCATGAGCTTCCGTCTGTTCGGCGCGCTGCTCAGCGGCCTGCTGGTAACGGAACTGGTCTATTACTATGTGCAGCTGAGTTACGTGCTGCCGGTGCTGGTGGGCGTTCTGTTCACCCTGCTTCACGCGTTGATCCAGGCCTATGTTCTGACCATGCTCACAGCGTTGTTCTACGGCGAGGTGTCGGAGCGTCCCGAACCGGCGTCCGGGCGGTCATGACCGTCCCAATCATTTACGGATTGAATCATTTTGGAGGTAATAAACATGAAACTGCTTAAGAAAAAGGTCCCCGCGCTGTTCCTGATCCTGCTGGTGGTGCTGTCCCTGACAGTCCCCGCACTGGCCGCGTCTTCCACGGATACCGCTGCCGCACCCGCTGCGGCGGAAACCACCCAGACCCAGAGCGACGCCACGGGGTCCAAGTCCATCGCCGCGGGCATCGCCATCGGCCTTGCCGCCGCAGGCGGCGCCGTGGCCATGGGCGTTGCCGTCAGCAAGTCCGCGGAGGGGATCGCCCGTCAGCCGGAGGCGGAGGGCAAGATCCGTACCACGCTGATGCTGGGACTGGTCTTTATCGAAACCGCTATCATTTATGCGCTGCTGGTCGTCATTCTGATCATCTTCGTCCTATAAGTAAGGCAGGTGGGAAACCGTGAATATCCCGTTGAATATTGATTGGCAGCAAATTTTACTGCACCTGCTGAATTTTGTGATTCTGGCAGGCGGGCTGTATCTGCTGCTCTATAAGCCCGTCAAGACGTTTATGGAAAAGCGGCAGCTGTACTATCAGGAGCAGGATGCGAAAGCGGCAAAGACGCTGGCAGACGCGGAGAAAACGGCGGCAGAGGTCCGTCAGCAGTTGAAAAATGCCGACGCCGACGCTGCGGCAAAGCTCGCCGCCGCCCAGAAGTCGGCGGACGCCGCCATGCAGCGGCAGCTGTCCGACGCACGGGCACAGGCGGAGCAAATTCTGGCGGACGCCCATGCCGCTGCCCAGCGGGAGCATGACAAGCTGCTGTCCGACGCGCAGAAGGAGCTGAAGGATCTGGCAGTGACAGCCACGGAAAAGCTGGTGCTGCAATCCGACGGCGATGCGTTCGATCAGTTTTTGGACGCGGCGGAGAGGGGGAAGTCCCATGCGTGAAACGGTACTGGAAGCGGTCCTGCGCAGCGCGGACGCCCCCAGTGAGGCGCAGCGGAACCGTTTTGCGGCCTTTTTGAGAAAGCAGTACGGGCAGGAGGTCCCCCTCCGTTGGGAGCAGGACCCCGCGCTGGAAAAGGGCTTTCGGATGGAAGTGGGCGCCGACCTGTATGACTGGAGTCTGGAGGGCCGTCTGCGGCAGTTCCGGGAGCGGCTGGAGCAGCTGAACCCAGCCAATGAGTCCGTCATCCCGCTGATGCGGGAGGCCGTCCGCAACTGGCAGCCGGATGCCGCGCCGGAGGAGGTCGGCAGCGTTCTGACGGTGGGTGACGAGATCGCCACCGTCAGCGGATTGGAACACGCGGCCTACGGCGAAATTCTGCAATTTTCCTCCGGTGTGAAGGGCATGGTGCAGGATCTGCGGCCGGATCGTGTAGGCTGCATCCTGTTCGGCGGCAGTGAGGCTATTGAATCCGGCAGCATCGTCCGCCGCACAGGTAAGACCGCCGGTATCCCGGTAGGAGACGGCTTTCTGGGCCGGGTGGTGGACGCGCTGGGTATGCCCATTGACGGGCAGGGCGACATTCCGTCGGAGGGCTATCTGCCCATTGAGTCCCCGGCCCCCGGCATCATCGACCGCCAGCCGGTAAACGCGCCTATGGAGACGGGCCTGCTCGCCATCGACTCCATGTTCCCCATCGGACGGGGACAGCGGGAGCTGATCATCGGCGACCGGCAGACCGGCAAGACCGCCATCGCCCTGGACACCGTTCTGAACCAGAAAGGGAAGGGCGTTGTGTGCATCTATGTTGCCATCGGGCAGAAATCCAGTTCCGTTGCCCAACTGGTAGAGAATCTGAAGCACAAGGGTGCTATGGACTATACCATCGTGGTGAACGCACCCGCCAGCGCGTCGGCGTCCTTGCAGTACATCGCTCCCTATGCCGGAACAGCACTGGGCGAGTACTTCATGCGGAAGAGCCGGGACGTTCTGATCGTCTATGACGATCTCTCCAAGCACGCCGTGGCCTACCGGACTCTGAGCCTGCTGCTGGAGCGGTCTCCCGGACGGGAGGCCTACCCCGGCGATGTGTTCTATCTGCACTCCCGTCTGCTGGAGCGGTCCGCCCACCTCTCGGAGGAATTGGGCGGCGGCAGCATGACGGCGCTGCCCATCGTGGAGACCCAGGCCGGCGACGTGTCTGCCTACATCCCCACCAATATCATTTCCATCACCGACGGCCAGATCTTTCTGGAGAGCAGCCTGTTCTTCTCCGGCCAGCGGCCCGCGGTCAACGTGGGATTGTCGGTGTCCCGTGTGGGCGGCGACGCTCAGACGAAGGCCATGAAAAAGGCGGCAGGCGCCCTGCGTCTGGATCTGGCCCAGTACCGGGAGATGGAGGTCTTTACCCAGTTTTCCAGCGATCTGGACGAGACCACCAAACGGCAGCTGATTTACGGACAGGGCCTGATGCGCCTGCTGCGCCAGCCCCAGAACCACCCCTACCAGCAGCACCAGCAGGTGATTTTGCTGGTGGCGGCGCTGGATCATGTAATGCAGACGGTGCCTCTTGCGCGGATGGACGATTTTCGTGCGGGACTTCTGCAGGATATGGAGACTCGGAACGAAGCGCTGTGCCGCCGGATCGACGAGAGCGGTCAGCTGAGCGATGAGGATCGGGAGACGATCCTGAAGTTGTCCAGAGAATTTCTGACGCGGTTCCAGACGGAAACTGCGAAAAAGAGCGGTGAGTGAGATGGCCAATACCCGTGAGATCAAAAACCGGATTGAAAGCGTACAGCAGACCCGGAAGATCACCAACGCCATGTACCTCATCGCCTCCACCAAGCTGCGGAAGGCTCGGAACGATCTGGCCAACACCCGGCCGTATTTTGACGCGCTGCGGGGCGAGATCAAGCGGGTCTTTCGCACGGCGGGGGATGTGGACAGTCCCTATTTCTACCCGCCGGACAATAACACGCCGCTGGAGGGCACCTATGGGTGTCTGGTCATCACGGCGGACAAGGGCCTTGCAGGGGTCTACAACCAGAACGTCATCAAGGAGGCTGAAAAGCTCCTTGCCCAGCACCCGGACACCAAGCTGTATGTAGTGGGGGAGTATGGCCGCCGGTACTTTGACCAGCACAAGATCCCCATTGAGCACAGCTTTCTCTACACCGCCCAGAATCCCACGTTAGACCGGGCGCGGGAGATCAGCGCTCTGCTGTTGGACGGTTTCTTGGCGGGAACGCTGAAGGAGATCTTCGTGGTCTACACCGATATGGAGAGCAGCCTGCTCTCCGAGGCCAAGTCCACCCGGCTGCTGCCTTTCCACCGGATGCAGTTCGCGCCGCCCGCCAAGGAAAAGGCCGTACAGGAACCCTTTGAATTCTATCCGTCCGTAGGGGCGGTGCTGAACAGCATGATCCCCAGCTATGTCTCCGGCTTCCTGTACAGCGCCCTGCTGGACAGCTTCTGCAGCGAGCAGAACGCCCGCATGACCGCTATGGACGCCGCCAATCAGAACGCAGAGGAGCTGTTGAGTGCCTTGCGGCTGCAATACAACCGCGTGCGGCAGGCGGCTATCACTCAGGAGATCACAGAAATTTCCGCAGGCGCGGCGGCACAGCGGGGAACCTTTGGAAGCGAGGGATAACAGTATGAAAATCGGAACGATCACGCAGGTATCCGGCCCTGTGGTAGATGTGGAGTTTGAAGCCGGACATCTGCCTAAGATCAAGGAAGCGCTGTCCGTGGAGCTGAACGGCCAGACCCGCGTGATGGAGGTAGCCCAGCACATGAGCGAGCGGGTCGTCCGCTGCATCATGCTGGCGGGCAGCGAGGGTCTGGCCCGGGGCATGAAGGTGACCGCCCCCGGCAAGACCATCGAGGTCCCGGTAGGAGAGCAGACGCTTGGCCGGATGTTCAACGTGCTGGGCCAGCCCATCGACGGCGGAGAGCCGCTCCCGGCAGAAACGCCCCGCAAGAGCATTTACCGGGACCCGCCCTCCTTTGAGGATCAAAGCCCCGCCGTGGAGATTCTGGAGACCGGCATCAAGGTCATCGACCTGCTGGAGCCGTATCCCAAGGGCGGCAAGATCGGCCTGTTCGGCGGCGCCGGCGTGGGTAAGACCGTGCTGATCCAGGAGCTGATCCACAACGTAGCCATGGAGCACAACGGCTATTCCATCTTCACCGGCGTAGGCGAGCGGAGCCGGGAGGGCAATGACCTCTGGCGGGAAATGCGGGAGAGCGGCGTGGCGGATAAGACGGCGCTGGTCTTCGGCCAGATGAACGAATCTCCCGGTGTCCGTATGCGGGTGGCGCTGTCCGGCCTGACCATGGCCGAGCACTTCCGGGACGTGGAGCACAAGGACGTGCTGCTGTTCATCGACAACATTTTCCGATTTGTGCAGGCAGGCAGCGAGGTTTCCACCCTGCGGGGCCGGATGCCCTCCGCCGTGGGCTATCAGCCTACGCTGGCCAACGAAATGGGCCAGTTACAGGAGCGCATCACTTCCACGAAGGACGGCTCCGTCACCTCGGTACAGGCGGTCTATGTGCCCGCCGACGATTTGACTGACCCCGCCACCGCCACCACCTTTGCCCATCTGGACGCCACCACGGTGCTGAGCCGGAAAATCTCCGAGCAGGGCATTTACCCCGCCGTGGACCCGCTGGAATCCTCCTCCCGGATTTTGGAGGCGGACATTGTGGGCGCGGAGCATTACCGCATCGCCCGGAGGGTGCAGGAGACGCTGCAAAAATATCAGGAATTACAGGACATCATTGCCATCCTCGGCATGGACGAGCTGAGCGACGAGGACCGGCAGACCGTGAACCGCGCCCGCCGCATCCAGCGCTTTCTGGCGCAGCCCACCCATGTAGCTGAAAAATTCACCGGTATCCCCGGCGTGTATGTCCCTCTGAAGGAGACGCTGCGGGGCTTTGCCGCCATCGTGGACGGCGAAATGGACCAGTATCCGGAGGCGGCCTTCTACAATGTGGGTACGCTGGAGGATGTGGTCGCCAAGGCGAAAAAGATCGAGGAGGGGGAGGTCTGATGAGCGTGTTTCACGCACGGATCCTGGCCTCGGACGCTCTGTTCTTTGACGGTGACTGCGAATTCATGGTGGTTCCCTGTACGGACGGCGCAATGGGGATCCTCTCCCACCACAGCAATATGATCGCGGCTGTGGTGCCGGGGGAGCTGCGGTTTCAGCCGGTGGGCGGCCCGCTGCGGACGGCGGCTGTTTCCGCCGGACTGGTGAAGGTCGAAGCGGGGGAGGTCATGCTTCTGGTATCCACGGCAGAACGGCCGGAGGACATTGACGTCAACCGGGCAAGACGGGCGGAGGACGCCGCAAAGGAGGCCCTTCTGCAAAAGAAAAGTATGCAGGAGCACCGGAACGCGGAGGCCCAGCTGGCCCGGGCCATCAGCCGCCTGCGGACCAAAGAACACTGGAACAGCAGACGCTGAGCCATGAGAACGTTTGAAGAGGAGTCTTGATCGTGAACCTTCGGAATCATCACGGCCAGATGTCGGAATCCCTGCTGACCGCCTCGTTTATCATTCTCTCCGGCGGCTTGCAGGACGCCTATACCTATCTCTGTCGGGGCAAGGTGTTTGCCAATGCCCAGACGGGCAACATCGTGCTGTGCAGCGCCTATCTGTTTGACGGCCAGTGGCGGCACAGCGCCCGGTATCTCATCCCGGTACTGTCATTTCTGCTGGGGATCTTCGCGGCGGAGTGCATCCACCGCCATTTCAAGTACACGGAGAAGGTGCACTGGCGGCAGATGATCATTTTAGCGGAGATCGCTTTGCTGTTTGCGGTGGGCTTTCTGCCGCAGGAGGCCAACACCTTCGCCAACGCCGTTGTGTCCTTTGTCTGTGCCATGCAGGTGCAGACCTTCCGCAAGGTCCGGGGCCACGCTTACGCCAGTACCATGTGCATCGGCAATATGCGCAGCGGCACGGAAGCCCTGTGCGTCTATTTCCACACCCATGACCGGGAGGTGCTCTGCAAGGCGCTGACCTATTTCGGCGTCATCGGCCTGTTTGCCATAGGCGCGGGATTGGGGGCGCTGTTGTCGGCGCACATGGCCGAACGGGGCATCTGGGTCTCCTGCGCACTGCTGGCCGTCAGCTTTTTCATCATGTTCATCCGGGAAGAAGAAAAGGCGTGAGCGATAGATAGAGCCTGGATCTCAATATACCGCCTCATTCTCCATAAAGCTTCCTGCATGAACAGCGCACCGCGAACCTGCACAAATGCCAGTGCATGAAGGGTTCGTGCATCCTTTCCGGCTGCCCCGCAGGGGCGAGGAACTGGCACATTTCTTATTTTTCTATGCTTTTGCATAGCAAAAAGCCCGTCTATCTGGGTTTTTCCGGTAAACAAAACTGCTCCGACACTTGTGTGCCGGAGCAGTTTTTTCCACGTTGTCAAAATGACCGTACCAAATTCTGCATTGCCTGTTTTCACGGCAAAAAACTGCCCGGGTCAAGCACAAGGCGGTCTTTCGCGCGATTCGGAACGTTTCCTCCGCGAAACAGCTCCCGGAGGGCATTTTCTGGCTGCGGAGCTTTTCTCGACAGATGGGGATCTTTCAGCTTGCAAGGAAGGTTTCCGCGATGGTAGGCAGCCGGGCGCCGAAGCCTTCAGCCGCTTCCGCCGGATACCGCCACGAAACAGCATAGGAATCCGCGCCGCCGCCCGCAGCCACAAAGAAAGAAAGGTATTCGCCCTTTTCATTTGTGCCCGTCAGCGGATCATCGGGGCTGCCGCCCATCAGGTCTTCAAACTCATAGCCGCTGGACTGAGCAAAGGCATCCCGCGCCTCCGTGACCGTCATATCCCCATAGCGGGATACAGACAGCGCCACATCGCTGTTGAAGGCACTGACCCAGGTGTCTGTCGGGACGCCGCTCTCCGTTCCGGGCCGTCCCAGTCCTCATCGGGAATATAGAGGGAGTACCCATCTCCGACATACAGGGTGGCGGGCAGAGCTTCTTCCTCACCCTCAACGAAAAAGGTCAAATCGACCTGTTCCGCGCGGGCAGGTGTCTCCGGCTCTGTGTTCGCAGGCGGTTCATTGGGTTCCTGCTGCGTGGGAGACGGGTCGGAAGGGGGGACCGGCGTTTCGGGTTTCTGCCCGCAGCCGGTCAGCAGGAAAAGGGACAATAAAACGATCCAAAGCTTTTTCATTATTTCGGCATGGATACATATCTAAATATTGGGTCGATTGAAAACTTCAGGGAGTACTATACAACCTATGCGGAAGTGGCAATCGGTGAGTATGAGCATTGGGAGGAAGAAGAATGGGTGGATGCAGCAAACCCAGACTGGCAGAAGTTTATAGGACAGCTTTCTCAGGAACTAAATGAAAAAGGTGTTGACGGATTCTTTATAAATAATTGTGATGTATATGATTACGCTCCGCACGAGAGTATTTTTGAAGGTCTTACAGCAATTCTACAAAACATGATGACGTTTGGAAAAGCGGTCATCATCAACGGTGGAGATACTTATGTGGCGGAATATAGGGAACGCTATGGGGATATTGATCATATTATGACAGGCGTAAATCAGGAATCCGTATGGAGCAGTATTGATTTTGATAGCGGAACTTTTCGTGAGCAAACGAGCGAGACGAGAGATTATTTCTGCAAATATTTGGAAACGTGCAAGGCGGATGGGGTGGAAGTGTATCTGCTGGAATAAGCCAGCTTACTCAGTCCGACTTTCGCTCAAGAATTTCGGGGAGAAAGATGGGCTAAAGTCTGTTCCGCTGTATGCGGCATTTTGTGTGTAAAAGCGGTCGAAAAACAGAAGACAAGATTACTTGAAAAAAGTAAATCTTGCCTTCTACATTTAGTTTTGAGACCTATCTCAAGTATTCCCGAGAAGATATATCGTGACAACGGCTTGTGCTTGATTTGCGATGCAAATTGCTATTGCTGACGGCCTTTGTCGGCCAAGGGGATGCGGACAGATTCTTGTCTGTGTGGCCGGACGAGGTTACTATCAGGAATGGGGCAAACCGGCACAGGAGCTACGCCCTGGCGATGCAGTAAATATTCCTGTGGGTGTAAAACACTGGCACGGCGCTGCACCGGATAGCTGGTTCTCTCATCTGGCGGTAGAGGTTCCAGGGGACGAACCATCCAATGAATGGTTGGAAGCCGTGGACAACACAGCATATTTTAGGGCTACTGAATGGCTGGAACATCTGGAAATCTCGGAAAAATGACCAGTTCGCCGAGGTCAAAATCGTAGTCCAGAGCCCAACCGTATTCAGGTGCAAAAAGGAGACGCAGTTTGCGCTCCATATTTGCGGCAAAGAAGCCCATCGCAATTGAGGTCATGGAAGTATCGGGCAACCGAGTCATGACCCGGTCCAAGCGAGCCTATGAAATTTTTTCTGTAAAATAACCAAAGTAAGGTCCTTCTATGATAC
>OLGI01001812.1_pt1 | contig 17410 bp, 10 predicted proteins | sample 1605221 | NCBI WGS metagenome assembly OLGI01 (sample SAMEA3888915, study PRJEB22519) | human gut metagenome | biome: human gut; feature: human-associated habitat; material: faeces | place: Denmark | collected 2010 | reverse complement strand
TTGCGATATGCAGTTTGCGGATGTTGCTTGTGCATTAAAAACGCAAACTGCTATAGAAAGAAGCGGCATCAGTTTGCTTCGTCAAAGACCTCGGTGTCCAGCACCGTGTGTCCCTTGGGGATGTGGTACTTCACGGCGGGCAGATGGACATTGGTGAAGTACAGGCTGGTGTTAGGGTCGCAGCCGATGACCACTGCTTCTCCCCTGCCGCGCACGGCGCAGCACAGGGTGTCGCAATGGGCTTCGGCGGTATCGTTTTCCGCGCTTTCGGCGTAGCCCGGTGTAAAATTGGGCACGGCAAAACCGCAGTCATAGGCTTCGCAGTCGAAACTGCTGTCAATTTCATGGTGGCGGCGGTGGCCGGTGGCCGTGGGAGTGATAGTGGTGGTCACCTCAATCCCGGGGAAGGGCGACCACTGCGCGGTCACAGCCCCGGCTTCAATTTTCCACGTTTTGCTCACCTTGCGCACAAACACGTTGTCGTCGATGACAAAGGCCAGCATACTGTCCGGCGCAGCCTGATTGAGCACCTCCCGGCTGCGGGAGGCGCAGAAGCCAAAGCGGGTATCGTAGGCAAATTTTGCATACTTTTCCGGGAACTGTCCGTGACCGTGGCCCTCGTTGACACCGGCGGCATAGGCCGTTACCCGCCCCGCCCGGCGCTGCACCAGCATATTGGCGTATGGCATGGGCTTGAGCCGCTCCAATGCGGGCATGGGCGCGGCTTCGGCAGACCAGAAGGGGTGGTCATCCGGCAAAGCAAGCAGCAAAAAGCTCTTCATGCCCCAGTAGGGGCTGCCGGGGGCGTTGTACCGCTCGGCCATGTACATCTGCGGGTAGCAGTAGCCGATGGTCAGGATGCCGTCCCGGTCGAACATTTTCTGCCCCAGCCACCAGTTGAAGTTGCGGACGATAAGGCCCTTCATTACCGGCAGGGGCAGCGGCTCCAGCCCTGCCCAGATGCAGGCCGCCCAGAAGCTGTTCTGGGCAAAGCGGTAGGTCAGGCTGCGGCCAAAGGGCAGGGCTGCGCCGTTGGCATCGAACCAATAGACGAACTGCTGCGCGAACAGCTGGGCGCGCTGGCGGTAGAGTGCAGCACGCCGGGGGTCGGTGTCGGCGGCAAATTTAGAGTAGAGCAGTCCGTAATACTGGATGGCCCACGGGATGTAGTAATCCTTTTGCACGGAGGCGCCATCGGTGGACCAGCCGTCGCCGCTGTAATAGCTGTCAATTTTGCAAAGGCCATCCTCCAGCAGTTCCGGGCTGTAAGGCATCCCCACGCTTTTCAGGGCAAGGTTTACAAGGATGCGGAAAAACTGCCAGTTGCAGTCCGGGATGGTGTGGGCGTTGATCTGCCCCAGCCATGCGGCAAGGTTCTGTTTTTCGGTATCAGAAAGCGGGGTCCACAGCTTTTCCGGTGCGGTGAGGATGCCGCAGGCAATAGCCGCCATCTCCACATAACACTGGTCGTATTCCCCGGTGGTGCCCCAGTATTCGGGGTTTTCCGGGTCGGTGCCGGCGGCAAGACCCTTGCGGTAGATTTTTTCAAACTCCGGGTCAGAGCCGCCGCCCACCCAGAAGGGCACCAGCGCCCACAGCGGGCGGCTGAAGGCTTCCAGCTCAATGGCATTTTGGTTGTAGGTCACACCCGTCTCGCCCAGATGCAGCCGGGCGCAGCCTGCGGAATAACAGGGCTTGAGGGGGTCGAGAAATTTGTGCATCAGTGCGGTAAAATCCGCTTTGGTCTGCAAGTTCATCACCAGTACATCTCCCAGTCTTTGGTCAGGCGGGTCAGCGCCTCCATGTAAAAATAATCGCCCCAGCTCGTACATTCATCCACGCCCTCCGGGGTGCAGGTGTTGTAGGGGCTCTTTTTGCTGTAAGTGCCGTGCAGCAGCTGGCCGGAGCCGAGGGTACCAGGCTTTACCGCATAATTTGCGGCAAGGCTGGCCAGCATCTGCCGTGCCAGTGTGCGCCACTGGGCAGCTTCTGTTTCGTCCACATACTTTGCCGCTTCCAGCAATCCACAGGCCACGATGGCAGCGGAGGAGGAATCCCGGGGTTCGCCGCTTTCCGGGGCAAAGAGCATATCCCAGCAGGGGATCATATCCTCCGGCAGGCGGGAAAGGTAAAATTCCAGCGCCTTGCGGAACACATCCAAAAACTTTTCGTCGTGGGTGTAGGTGTAGCCAATGGCGCTGCCGTACACGCCCCACGCCTGTCCCCGTGCCCAGAAGCTGTCGTCCTTATAGCCCTGACAGGTGCGTCCGCCCTTGGGGGTGCCGTCCGGGTTCATAAAGAAGGTGTGGTAGGTGCTGCCGTCCGGCCGGAAGGAGTTTGCCAGCGTGGTGGCGGTGTGGGCAGCGGCGATCTCGCGGTAGTGGTCGCTACCGGTCACCTGCGCTGCCCAGTACAGCAGCGGCACATTGAGCATGCAGTCAATGATATAGCGGTAGTTGCCGGGGTCGTCCATAGTGCCCCATGCCTGCAAGAAGCGGCCGCTGGGTTGGTAGCGGGTCAGCAGCTGGTCGGCGGCGGCAATGGCGGCGTTTTTGCCGGTTTCGCTGCCCACCAGCTTCCACGCTGCCACGCAGGTGGGGCTGTACAAAAAGCCCATATCGTGGTGGTCCACCTCCACCTTGCGGGCAATGCGGTCCGCAAAGCTGTCCACCTGAATGAGGGCGGCTGTCTTGAATTTTTCGTCCCCGGTGGCCTCGTAGGCCAGCCAGATCTCACCGGGCCAAAAGCCGCAGGTCCACTGGTTATTGGCGCAGCCGGGGTAGATATCGTTCACACTGGAATGGTTCTGGCACTGGTAGGTGTACAGGGGCAGATTGGTCTCCACCTGTTTGCAGGCATCGGCCAGTGCCTGCCGTGCCTCGGCGTCGGTCATAGCGTGGTTCTGGTAGGTTTTCATCATGATTACTCCTTAAATCCAAACGTAGGTATCTCTGCCCACCGCTGGCGCAGAAAGTGCATGCCCAGCTTGGGGCGGCGATCCCGGGTGAACAGACCTTTTTTGTTGCCATCCACCCGCATGGGGCCCTGCACAGTGTCGTAGTCTGCAAAGTTCCAGACAAATTCTCCCACAAACCACGGGCGCTTGTCAAACTCTGCATCCAGACGGCGGTAGAACTCCACCTGAAACTCCTCACTGAACATCTCGGCTCCGGCGGTGTGCAGCCCTGCCACGGTGTCCGCACCGTACTCGCTCATCATCACGGGCTTGTGCTGCTCTGCCCAGAAATCCAGCTCCTGATTCAGGCCGTAGCAAGCGGCGTCCATGTCACCGGAAAGGTTGTACCAGCCGTAGTAGCGGTTGATGCAGACGATATCCATGGTGCGGGTGGTGATATCCTTGGTGTAGTCGTTCTGGCAGCAGACGAGGGTGACCGGGCGGTCCTGCGGGTCCAGCTGGTGCGCCAGCTCATACAGCGGGTGCCAGTAGTCGTAGGCATCCTGCGGGAAGTGCTCCAGATCCGGCTCGTTGCCAAGGCTCCACAGCACCACGCAGGGGTGGTTTTTGTCCCGATGGATCATCTCGGCAAGCACCTGCCGGTGATGCTCCGCAAGGGGGTATTCCTTATAGGGGTTCACCGCTGCCCCGCCGCCGATGCCCACCGCCGGGGTCTCGTCCATGACCAGAATGCCCTCCCGGTCGCACAGGTCGTAGAACTCCTCGGCGTAGGGATAGTGGCTGGTGCGCACGGCATTGGCGTTTGCCCAGTGGATCAGGTTCACATCCTTCACGTTCAGCACCGGGTCAAAGCCTCGGCCATGGGCGGTAAAGTCCTCGTGCTTGCAAAAGCCCTTGAAATAGAGCGGCTTGCCGTTCAAAAGCACCTGTGTGCCCCGCACCTCAATGCTGCGCACACCAAAGGTCTGGTCGTAGACATCTGCCCCGCAGGTGGCATGCAGGGTGTACAGGTAGGGCGTGCCGGGTCTGGGCTCCCAGAGATGCACTTCCGGGATGGTGATCGTGCCTTCTGCACTCTCGGCGCTTGCAACGGCGTTGCCGTCAGCATCCAGCACCGTGACACGGACAGGTGCGCTGCCGGTGGTTTTTACCGCGTACTGCACCGTGCCGTCCACGGCGGGCACTATGGTCACATCCTCGATGTACTCTTTAGGGGTGGTGTAGAGCACCACCGGGCGATGGATGCCCGCATAGTTGAAAAAGTCAAAGTTGGGGCGGTTCTGGGGTGCGGCGGCACGCTTGGCAGCCTCCACACTGGGGATACCCGCGTTGTCCGAGCCAAAGAAGGCCAGCTGCCCGTCCTCGTTGCCCACAGGCAGGGTGCTGTGGTTCACCCGGTTGTCACAGGCTACGGTCAGCAGTGCGGTCTCGCCGGGTTGCAGCAGAGCGGTGACGTCCGCTTCAAAGGGGGTAAAGCCGCCCTTGTGCTGCGCAATGAGCTGGCCGTTCAGCCAGACCTTGGCCGTGTGGGTCACCGAGCCGAACCGCAGCACCACCCGCTGCCCGGCGCAGAAGGCGGGCAGGGTGACCTTGCGCTGATACCACACCCAGCCGTAGTGGCGGCGCAGGGCGGTGGTCTGGTCGTTCTGGTCGTTGTAGCTGGCAGGTACCGCGATGGGCTGGGCGTCCGGCAGGGGCTTTGCGGGGTCGAACTGGGTTTCCGCGCAGCTGCCCAGCGCAAACGCCCATGTGCCGTCAAGGCTCAGCTTCAAGCGCGCTTCATTCTGTTCAGGATATAACATAACGCTTTCCCTCTATTTCTGCAAAAAATGCGGGGCGCGGGTACTGCCCACGCCCCGCTTACGGGTGATTTGTTTAGCCCTTGATGCCGGTGGATGCCACGCCCTGCACAAAGTACTTTTGCAGGGAGAGGAACACGATCAGCACCGGGATCAGTGCCACCACAGAGGCCGCCATGATCAGGCCGTACTCTGCAGAATACTGGGTGATGAACATACGCAGACCAATCTGGATGGTCTTGAGTTCGGTCTTGGTCAAGTAGATCAGGGGGCCAAGGAAGTCGTTCCATGTGTTCACGAAGGTGAAGATGGTCAGGGTGGACAGGGCGGGCAGGCTGAGGGGCAGCATGATGTGCCACCAGATGCCGTACTCGCTCAGGCCATCAATGCGGGCAGCCTCACACAGCTCGGTGGGCACGCCCTCGTAGAACTGCTTCATCAGGAACACGCCGAAGGCGCTGAAGGCCTGCAGGCACATAATGGCCAGATGGGTGTTGTTCAAATGCCACGAGCTCATCATCATGAACTGGGGCACCATGTAGGCCTGCCAAGGCACTGCAATGGTGGCAATGTAGCCGAGGAAGAGCGCGTTTTTGCCCTTGAACTGCATCTTAGCAAAGGCGTAGGCTGCAAAGGAGGAAGTGAACAGCTGCAACAGGGTGACCACCACGGTGATCTTGACCGTGTTTTTCACAAAGGTCAGCAGCGGGATCTGGGTCCAGATGTCCACATAGTTCTGCCAGCGGGGATTTTTGGGGATCCACTGGATAGGGAAGCCGAACACGTCCTTATTCAGCTTAAAGGAGGAGGACAGCATCCACAAAAAGGGCAGCAGCATACAAGCTGTGATGACGATGAGGAAGAAATAGATCAGGAACTTGGAGACGAAATTGCGGCGCTTCTGAGAGGCCTCGGTCTTGATAATAGCAGCAGACATGGTTCTTCCTCCTTTCTCAGTTCTCGCCCTTGGAGCCGCGGAACTGGATGATGGTAACGATCAGCACCAGTACGAACAGCACCATGGAAATTGCACTTGCGTAGCCGTATTTCGGGGTATTGACGAAGGCCACATTATAGATGTAGTACACCAGCGTCATGGTAGCAGTACCGGGGCCGCCCTGCGTGATCATGTACATCTGGTCGTAGACCTTGAAGCCGGAGATGGTGAGCATGATGACCACAAAGAAGGTGGTAGGCCGCAGCTGGGGCAGAGTGATGTGCCAGAACTGCTGCCAGCGGTTTGCACCGTCCAGCTCGGCGGCTTCGTTCAGGTCCGGGTTGCAGCCCTGCAGGCCGGCCAGATAGATGACCATGTAGTAGCCCATGTTCTTCCACACGCTGAACAGGATGACCGTGATCATGGCGGTGTCCTTGCCGGCAGCCCAGCGGGGCAGGTTTTCCACCGCCACGCCGAAGAACTGGTTCAGGATCATGTTGATGGGGCCCATGGAGGGGTTGAAGATCATGTTCCATACCGCTGCCACCGCCACCAGCGAAGCAACGTAAGGGAAGAACGCCACGGTGCGGAAAAAGTTGCGCAGCTTCACGTTCTGGTTCAGCAGCACGGCCATGGCCAGCGAGCAGGCCAGCGTAAGCGGCACGGTGCCGATGACATAGACGATGGTGTTTTTCAAAGCCGCCTGAAAGATTTTATCGGTGGTGAAGAGCTTTACAAAGTTTTTCAGGCCGACAAATTCAATGGCGTGGCGGCCGTCCCATGCGCAGAAGGCCAGCGCAATGGCAAACACCATGGGCACCAGCGTAAACACGCAGAAGCCAATGAAGTTTGGCGCAATGAAGGAATACGCGATCAGAGAATCGCGGGTCGATTTTTTTAGCACTTTACGGGGAGTTTTATTCTGGACAGCAGCACTCGCCATAAAAGAGCCTCCTTTCCCGGAAGTATAACCATTTTTCCAAAAAATGAGCGGGGCGGGCGCTGTGCATACCCGCCCCGCTCGGACAGGGCTTTTTTCCGATGCTCGTCCACCGGAAAATGAATGGGGATCGAAAATGATGAAGAAGGAGAACCGCAACGTATTGCGGAAAACGCTTTATCAGCCGAGAACTGCGGGAACCTGATCGTTCATGTTCTGGATGCCCTCGTCCACGGTCTCGCTCATGGTCATAATAGCATCGTGCTCGGCGTTCAGAATGGTCTCGATATCAGATGCGTACTGGGTGTAGGGCATTTCCAGATAGACATTGCTGGTGGTCAGTGCATCCACAGAATTGCTGTCCTCGGGGAAGCCCTCGGTGGACTTGATGATCTCGGCGGTAGCAGCGGAGCCGCAGGCCGGGAAGGTGCCGGTCTTGGCAATGGCCTGTGCGCCCTCCTCGGAGACACACCAGTTGATGAAGTCGGCAGCGGCCTCTGCCTTGGGAGAATCCGCGTTGATGGCCAAGCTGGTCACAGTGCCCAGCGTAGAACCAGCCTCTGCACCGGCGGGGTGCGGGTACTTGACGATGCCCCAGTTGAACTTGGTCTCGGCATCCTTCATGTAAGCTTCCAGCGTGGAGATGAACCAGCTGCCCATGTTGACCATTGCGCACTGCTGGTTCTCAAAGGCTGCGGAGTAGTGCAGAGAAGAGGTCTTGAGGTAGCCGTAGTCCATGCAGATGCCGTCCTTCTGCTGGGCAATGACCATATCGTAGGTGGGCTTCATGAAGTCGTAGGTGCCGTCGATGATGGTGTTTTTGCCGTCCAGAATGGAGAACAGAGAAGCGGCAGAGCGCCAGGTGTGGTAGTGGCAGCCATAGACCTTGGTGTCGCCGGAGCCGCTGGTCATCTTGCGGGCCAGAGCATCGTAATCTTCCATTGTCAGGTCATTGGAGGGATACTCCACACCGGCAGCATCAAACAGATCCTTGTTGTAGTACAGCACCCAGAAGTCGCTGCGGAAGGGCACGGCGTAGAAGTTGCCGTCATCGGTGGTCAGCTGCTCGATGGTGCCGTTGAAATCGCCGGTGTCGCGGGTCAGCACCTCATTCAGAGGCTTGAGGTAGTCCAGATTGATCAGGTTTGCGTAGCCGGGGATATCCTTGATGGTCACGATATCCAGATCAGCGCTGCCGGCCAGCTGGGTAGCCAGAACGGTCATGTAATCGCTGGAGCCCAGATCCACCATCTCGATGGTCACGTCCTTGTGGCTTGCCATGTAGCCGTCGGCCATGGCCTGCCAGTAGGGAGTGGACTCCTTATCCCACACTGACCACTGCAGGGTAACAGGGCCTGCGGCTGCGGAAGCAGCGGTGGAACCGGCAGTGGAGGAAGCAGCGGTGGAGCTTGCAGAAGAGCCGCCACAGGCGCTCAGGGCAGCAGCTGCGCCGCAGGCAGCGGCAGCGGTAAGGAACGAACGACGAGAGATCTTTTTCATAAGTGTGTCCTCCTTCAGGGCAGTGTGTTTGTTCTGTGCAGCAGCCTCCCCCGTGCCGGGGAGCCGCTCGCTTTTGTTGACACTAGGATACCGCACAAACGCAAAAACCGGAATGGAAAAATTCCGGGAAGAGTTGCAGTTTTTCTGTATCTTTTAAAAAAAGATGTACTTTCTTACACTGGAGTCTGCACTTTCTTGTTCTCTTGCACAGTTTGCATCCGTGACGAGAGAAAAAAGCATATAAAGTACACAATTCTCATGAAAAAAGCCGTTGACAAACCGCGCCGGAATCAGTACTGTATAAAGGAAAGAATGCAAACTGTCACCAGAAAGGAGGCACCGTTATGAAGAGCAGCCACCGTTTCCCGCTGCGGCGGCAGATCGTGTGGGGAATGCGCTTTTTTACCTTTCTTACCTCTCTGGCCGTGGGCGCGGCGCTGTTCATTCTCTCCAACCAATATGTGCGTGCCAACTCCCTGCAGGCGGCAGAGTTCAACCTGCGGCTGGTGGCTACCTCCATCGAGACCAGTCTGGAAAGCGCCGATGCTCTTTTGAACTGGGCTTCCATTGACAGCACCGTGCGGCGGTACATCTCGCAGGAAAATATCAACGGCACCCAGACCATTGCCGCCTACGAAGCCATGCAGGAAAAATACTATTCCAGCACCCTGTACAGCCATATCCTCCGCTTTTTTGTTACCAATGAGAACGACCGGCATTTGCAGTTCGGCCCGCTGAACTCCTCGGCGGCGCTCAACCGCACCAGCGTAAAGCAGTTTCTCACCAAGGGGTACGGGATGCAGTTCGCCACCGACCCGCTGCTGCCCGGCAGTCCGAGCTGCATCGCCATCAGCCAGCCTGTCCGCTGCGGCAAGGGCACCTTGCACCGGGGCAGCACCTACCTTGCGCTGGATACCGCCATTATCACCGACCCGGCAGCAGGTTACAGCCTGACCGACGGCAGCGCGTTGTACTGGGAGATGGGCAGCCGCCTGTGGCAGATCGAAAACGGCAGCCTGACCGAGATTGAAAATCCGCTGCGGGAGGTGGACTACACCCTGCGCACCGGCAGCAATAACGGCGTGACAGAGCAGACCGCATGGCAGGGCAAGGTGCAGCTGGACGGCCAGAAGTATTATGTAGTCAAGGTAACACTGAACGGCCGCAGCGCGGCACTGGTACAGCTTTTGCCCGCAAATACCTTTTTGCTGCACTACGGCGTGTACCTGTGGCTGGTCGCCCTTGGCACTGCCATCATCTGGGGACTGAGCTTTTTGATGCAGCACTGGCTGGAGCGGGTCATCACCCGCCCGGTGGAGGCGCTGCAAAAGCGCATCGAAACCGTGGGCAGCGGCAACTTTGCCCCCGACCGCACGGTGGAGTGGAACAACGAGCTGGGCGACATCGGCCGGGGCATCAACCAGCTGGCTGAAAACGTGGACAGCCTGATGACCCGCCGGGTGGAGGACGAACGTCGCAAGCAGGAGCTGGAATACCGGATGCTGCAAAACGAGGTGAACCCGCACTTTATCTACAACACCCTCAACAGCATCCGCTGGATGGCTACCATCCAGCACGCGCCCGGCATTGCCGAGATGGTCACCGCCTTTGCACGGCTGACCAAAAGCATCTCCAAAGGCACCCAGAAGCTGGTGCCTTTGCAGGAGGAGCTGGCATTGCTCAACGATTACTTTACCATCCAGCAGTACCGCTACGGCGGCGACCTGGAGATTGAGGTCTCCCGCATTGAAAGCGAGACCCTTTGCCGGGACTGCATGATTCCCCGGTTCACCTTGCAGCCGCTGGTGGAAAACGCCATCTTCCACGGGCTGGAACCCAAGGGCGGCCACGGCAGCGTGCTGCTGGATATCTCCACCGACCCGGATACCGGGGACGTATTGCTGCGCATTACCGATGACGGCGTGGGCATGCCGCCGGAGCAGGTAGCTCACCTTCTGGACGAGCCCGCCGAGGGTGCCGAAAAGGCTGAAAAGTTCCGTCATGTCGGCCTGTGGAACGTGAACCGCCGCATCCGGTATTCCTTTGGCGAGGGTTACGGCCTGACCATTGAAAGTGAAGAGGACGTGGGCACCGAGGTCACCATCCGGCTGCCCTATCAACAGAAAGGAGACACCCATGCTGCGGATATTACTGGTGGATGATGAGCCGCTGGTGCTCATCGGCCTGCAGGGGATGCTGGAATGGGAAAAGCTGGGCTATACCGTCTGCGGCACCGCCCGCAACGGAAAGCTGGCGCTGGAACTCATTGAGCGGGAGAAGCCGGATATCGTCATTGCCGACGTAAAAATGCCGGTGATGGACGGGCTTACCCTTGCCCGCACCTGCCGGGAGCGCAACGCCCTGCCCGCCTTTATCATGCTGACCAGCTTTGAAGAATTTGATTACATCAAGCAGGCCATGGGTGCCGGAGTGGTGGATTATCTGGTCAAGCTGGACCTGACCCCCGAAAACCTGCAAACCGCCCTTGCCAAGGCCGCCGAAAAGGTAAAAAAGGAGCGTGCTTTGCTGGGCGAATTGTCAGCACAGGAAAATCTTGCCGAGAGTGTGCGCAGCTATCAGGAGCGTTTTTTCGTGCGGTTGTACGCCGGGCTGTTCCCGGACGAAGCCGCATTGGAGCAGCCTTTGCAGCACATGGAGCTGAACCTTGCAAGCGACGCCTACCTTGTAGCCAGCTGCGAGATCATCGCCAACACCGCCCTTACCCCCGCCCAGCAGCTGAAGCTGAGTTTTTCCTGCGGGCGGATGCTGGAGACCACCCTGCAAAACTACCTGCCCTGCTATGTGACCGGGGCGGATGCCATGCGCTGCAATGTGCTTTTCTGCCTGACCGATGCCCAGTGCCAAAAATACCGGACGGTACTGCGCCCGCTGCTGGAACGCGCCAGCCAAATTCTATACAACTATTTCACGGTACGGCTGCTCTGGGCGGTAGGACGCCCCACCGGCTCCCTGCTGGGGCTGGCGCGCCGCTGCCGGGAAAACGCCCACCTACAGCCCCTGCTCACGGTGGAGCAGCCCATCCAGTTCGTGGAGGTCAACGAGGGCGACGCCACCGCCGGGAAGATGCAGGTGGTGGCACAGGTGCAGGAGTATGTTAAGAATCATCTTTCGGAAAAACTGACGCTGGCCGATGTGGCGGCTGTATTCAATTTTTCGCCCAACTACCTCAGCCAGCTGTTCGGCAAATACGGCGACAGCGGCTTTGTGGAGTACATCACCGAGACCCGCATCGCTGCGGCAAAAGAGATGCTGGAACAGGGCGATTTGAAAGTATACGAGATCGCTGAGAAACTGGGGTACGAGAGCGCTTTCTATTTTTCCAAGGTATTCAAAAAGGTCACGGGGCTCAGCCCGCGGGAATACCAGCAAAGTATTTAAAATCGGAGGCTTTTATGATACAGGAACAGCTTGCTCATCTGCCGGAATTTCTTCCCGATTACCGGCCCTTTCCCCCTGTCAAAGAGCACACCGCATGGCAGGGGCTGCCCCTGCGGGCAAAGCAGCGCTTTTTGCAGGCGGGGGAAGCCGCGCTGCAAACGCCCATTGCGCCCCTGCCGCTCTCGCTCTGGCTGGATTTCACCCACACTGGGCGGCGCACCCCATGGGAGACGGCTTACTTTTCCCGCCGGGCGCGGCTGTGCGCGCTGGTAAGTGCCGAGTGTGTGGAGCACAAAGGGCGCTTTCTGGATGAAATTGCCGATACCGTATGGGCGATCTGCGAGGAAAGTGCATGGCAGCTGCCCGCCCACAACAGTTATGTGCGGGACACCCCGCAGCTGCCCCTGCCGGACACCACCCGCCCCATCGTGGATTTATTTGCCGCCGAGACCGGCGCGCTTCTGGCGCTGACCCGGTACTTACTGCCCGATGAGCTGGATACTGCCGCGCCGGGCATCACGGCGAGGATGGAGCGGGAGCTGGACGCCCGCATCCTGACGCCTTATTTTACAAGCCACTTCTGGTGGATGGGCAACTGCGAAGAGCCTATGTGTAACTGGACGAGCTGGTGCACTCAGAATGTGCTGCTCACCGTTTTTCTGCTGCCCACCACCCAGCAGCAGCGAAAAGCTGCCGTCAAGCAGGCAGCCTACAGCCTCGACTGCTTTTTGAAGGACTACGGCGCGGACGGCTGCTGCAACGAGGGTGCGCAGTATTATCGCCACGCCGGACTGACCCTGTGGGGCTGTCTTGAAATTTTATCCAACGTTGCGCCGGAGGCCTTCCGCCCGCTATTCAGAGAAACAAAGATCAAAAATATCGCGGAGTACATCTGCAATGTCCATGTGGAAGGACCTTACTATCTGAACTTTGGCGATTGCAGCCCCCTGGCCGGGCGCTGCGGTGCACGGGAATACCGCTTTGGACAGGCCGTAGGCAGCGATGCTTTGCAGGCCCTTGCGGCGGCAGATTTCCGCGCCGATGCCGACCCCGACCATTTGCAGAACCCGGACGGCAGCACCCACATCAACCTGTGGTACCGGCTGACCACCGCCTTTGCCGAGCAGGAACTGATGGAATACGCCGCAGTTCCCCAGCATCGTTCTGCAGTATGGTACCCCAGTGTAGGCATTTATGCCGCACGGCAGGGCAGCTGGGTGCTGGGTGCAAAGTTTGGCTCCAACGGCGACAGCCACAACCACAACGATACCGGCAGCATTACCGTGTACAAGGACGGAAGACCGTTTCTCATCGATATCGGAGTGGAGAGCTACACCAAAAAGACCTTCAGCCCTCAGCGGTATGAGATCTGGACGATGCAGAGCGCATGGCACAACCTGCCCACCTTTGACGGCGTGCAGCAGCTGCCCGGCGCGGAATACGCTGCCCGGGAGGTGTGCACCGAGGAAAATAGCATCACCGGCGAACTGGCGGGCGCGTACCCGCCCATCCCGGGGCTTACCACCTACCGCCGCAGCGTATCTGTCAGCGAACAGGGCATCACCCTGCGGGACGAAACAGACTATCCCGGCACAGTAGACCTGACCCTGCTCACCGAGCAGCAACCCGTCCCCACTGCGGACGGCTTTGCGGTGGGCACACTGGGCGGCATCCGCTTTGACCCGGACGCCGCAACGGCTGCTGTTACGGCGGTGCCTATCACCGACCCGCGCCTGCGCACCGCATGGCCGGAAACGATCTATAAGATCACCCTGCATTTCCAAAAAATGCTGAAGCTCGAACTGTACTAAGGAGAACTGCCATGGAAACCATCAAGCTGAAAATTCTGGACGAAGCCGGCCACACCCTGATGACCTGTGACGCTGACACCGCCGTATCCCTTGTTTACACCAACTGCTACAAGCCCGGCGACCGGGTGGCGCTGGAGATCGACCATCCCGGGCAGTACTGCGTCATCCAGTTCGAGGACACCATGCCCGAAGCCCTTGTGTATGTGGTCAAGCGGGAGATCAACTTCCACATTCCCTTCGGGGAGCAGGCCATCACCTACTCGCCCAAGAGCTTTGCGGGCAGCCGTCACGTTATCCGGGCACGGCTGGCACTGCCGGAAGAGATTGCCGCCCGGCGGAATCTGGCCTTCAACTGCTATGACGAGCATGGCGACACCGGTTTTTATCCCCACGCCAGCGCCAACGTAGAAACGCGCGGCGAGGCGGTGTTTGCCGCCCGCAACGCCATCGACGGCATTTTTGAGAACAGCGCCCACGGCGAGTATCCCTACCAGAGCTGGGGCATCAACCGCGACCCGAACGCAGCCCTGACGCTGGATTTTGGCCGGGAAGTACTGCTGGATGAGCTGCGCATCACCGAGCGGGCAGATTTCCCCCACGACAACTACTGGGTAAAGGCCACGGTGGAATTTTCTGATGGCAGCCAGCTGGACATCCCGCTGGTGAAAAGCGCCAAACCCCAGAGCGTGGCCTTTGAGCCCAAGCGGGTGCGCAGCCTTGTGCTGAAGGATCTGATTCAGGCCGAGGGGACTTCCCCCTTCCCGGCGCTGACCCAAATCGAAGCCTTTGGCACCGAGGTGAAGTAAAATGAGCATCTACAATGCCCTTTATGGGCGGGACGGCCACGGCGTAGGCCCAAACGAGCCGGAGAAAAAAGGCTTTGCACGCTTTTGCCAGATGGTCGGCCGCGACCTCGGCCAGCTGCTGGGCACGAACCTGATGGTCTGCGTGCTCTGCCTGCCTGCCGCACTGGGGGTCTCGCTGGGCGTGACCCTGCTCTCCCTGCCGCTGACGGTGGTGTGCAGTGCGGTCACCGGTCTGCTGACCGGCCCTGCCATGGTGCTGCTGGCAGACTGCGCTCTGCGCAGCTTGCAGAACGACCCCTCCCAGTGGCTGCCCCGGGCAAAGCAGACCCTAGCCGCCCATTGGAAAGCCGCCTGCGGCTTTGGCTGCATTGGCACGCTGGTGCTGGGGCTGCTGTGCTTTGTATCGGCCTTTGTGTTTGAAGCCGCCGCGCAGCAGGGGTATTACCCCGGGCTTTCCATTCTCGTTTTTCTGGCGCTGGATTTTCTGGTGCTGGCGGTTCTGGCTACGCTTTGCGCTGCCGTTCTGCCGCTGCAACTGCCCGCCCCGGACAGCTTGCTGCGCCGGGCGGGCAGGCTGCTGGCTGTCGCCCCGGCGCGCTGCGTCCTGGCAGGCGTTCTCATGCTGGCGGGCATCGGCGGCATGATCTTGCTGTTCCCGGTCAGCGTGTTCTGGGCGGTGCTGTTCGGCTTCTGGCTGCCGGGGCTGGCAGCGATGCAGACCCTGTTCCCGGTTTTGCGGCAGGAATACGGCGTAGAGGTGCGCAGCATCCCGCGCCCGGCAGCGCCGGATAAGCCCCTGACCGCACAGGAGCAGAAAAAGCGCTCCCGCGCCAACTGGTGGTATTACAACTGGGGCATCGTGGCGGTGGCGGCAATGGTCATTGTGGGCGTAGCGTATGTGGCGCACGGCCTGCTGACTACCGTAGACCCGGACTACACCGTGGCGGTAGTCACGGCGGAGGCCCTGCCGGACGAGGCCGTGCAGCGCCTGCAGACTGCGCTGGCAGACTATGCGGAGGACGCCAACGGCGACGGGACTGTGGTGGTGCAGGTGAACAACTACACATGGAGCGCCGATGCCGCCCTGACCGACATGAACGGTCAGATGGCCGGTGCCACCCAGATGAACACCGACCTTGCCAACGGCGAGAGCAAAATCTGGATCTTGGATGACCCGGAGGGCTTCGAACAGGCCTATGGGGCACTGAGCGAAAAGCTGGGCGCGGAATGGCAGACAAAGCTTATCCCGTGGCGCAGCCAGCCCGCCCTTTCCGGGCTGGAACTGGGCAGCTACAACACTGCCGCCGATGGCAGCCAGACTGTTGATATCCAGAGCCGCTTTGCCGGGTACAGCGTGGCAGTGTTTGATGCTTCAGATGCGTTGTGGCAGGCGCTCAATTCGTAAACAGAAACGACCGTCCGTTCTCTTTTTGTTTATGTGGTATTCTATACACAGAAAAATAGACGGAGGCATACCGCCATGAATCCCCATACCACGCTGAATCTTGCCAAGATTGCTCTGTGCGCGGTGGAAACCGTACTGAAACATTATGGACAAGGACACAAAAGGCAGACCACGAAACGGGGGCTGCTGACAACAAATAAAGGCTGAGTATCAAGCACCGGGAAAGTGCGAGATATTCAGCCTGTTTTGTTGTCCGGGGTTTCCAAAGGGGCTTGCCCCTTGGCACACGACTTTGCTTGCAAAGTGTAGTGTGTTATACGCTCTGTCGGCGTTGCTGCGAAAATGCGGTTGCCGCCGGGGAGGGCAAGGGCATTTGAAACGGCAGGAAAACAGGGCTGTGATTGCGTGGCGTGGAGCCGCAAGCGCAGGACTGGTTTCATCAGCAGACAGGGCGTATATGAAAGTCCCCGTTCCTCGTTCTACACCGAACTTGTGGACACACTCCCGTAAAAACTGAAATTTTAGACTATTTGTAAATAAACCTTTATATTATCCCAAGTGAAATTTTTAATTCTAATATGCGTAAAACAGATTCATCGATTCGTTCCTCTGTAATTTCTCCCTGTTTGACTGCTTCAAGTATGGCTGGAATTTGCACCTCAAAATCTGTGCAGCATAACATATCATTTCCTGCCTTCACAGCTTGAACTGCAATTTTTGTGTCTTCTGCAAAATTGCGCACACCATCCATAGCTAAGTCATCTGTAATAATAACTCCAGTAAATTTTAATTCTTCCCGCAGGATTTTGTGTACCTGTGAAGACAGCGAAGCAGGGGTTTGACTATCCATGCAGGATACCACATTATGAGAAACTAATACCATATTGGCTCCAGAATCAATTCCTGCTTGAAACGGCAAGAAATCTGAGTTCAAAAATGTTTCATAGGTGCGATTATCATAAGCAATACCTGTATGTGTATCCACATTATTTCCGTACCCGGGGAAATGCTTTAGGACGCTCCCCATACCTTCTTGAAACATGGTTTGCACAACTAAGTGGACATAAGCGGCAGTTTGCTCTGCGTTCTGTCCAAAACTCCGGTCATAAATAAAATCCTCTGGATTTTGCGAAACATCGCAGATTGGGGCAAAGTTCAAATTAATCCCCAAACTATTCAATAATTCACATTTTTCTTGTGTGTCACTTTGAATCAAATCAAAGCCACCTTCAGCATAGAGTTCTTGAGGGGACCAGAAAGGCACAGCTCGCAAATTAGGGTTTGTGCTAACACGGTTGACAGTGCCTCCTTCTTCATCTACTCCGATAAACATGGGGATTTTTGCTGCACTTTGGTAACTTTGAATATTCTGGATAATTTCATCTCTTGTTTTTCCAGAAAAGTCTCGGCTAAAAAGAATATAACCTCCAAGATTATACTCCTTTACCTTCTGTACGCTATTTATTTCGGGACAGCGTGCAATAAACATCTGTCCAACTTTTTCTTCCAGCGTCATTGCATTTAGAATTTCTTGTGCTTTCTGTGTCACGGAAGCAGAAGGGGGACTTGGCTCTGTTTCACCAGTTGTTGGTTCAGGATTTTCGGTATTCAAACTGGAATCCGTAACCGTAATGGAAAGTAATTCAACCTCTTGTACAGATGCATTCAAATCCAATTTGCCATGATATGAAACTGTCACTGGATTCCCAATCACTATTCCTGTCTCACCAGTTGAAATATTTACACCTTCTGTTCCAAAATAATATTCACGATTATCCTCACCTTGAACAGTTAGAGTATTCATTGTTGCATCTTTTACAGTTCCTCGAAGCTCTTGTGCAGGTTCAGTTGTACTTGAATTTCCAATAATTTCTATTGTTGCCTCAGACGAGTTTT
>OLGI01001799.1_pt1 | contig 17524 bp, 15 predicted proteins | sample 1605221 | NCBI WGS metagenome assembly OLGI01 (sample SAMEA3888915, study PRJEB22519) | human gut metagenome | biome: human gut; feature: human-associated habitat; material: faeces | place: Denmark | collected 2010 | reverse complement strand
CGCTGCCCTGGGCTAGGAGCTTCTGCCCTTTCAGGGCGTGTGGAGCTCACTTGCGCAACTTGAGTAGTTTATAGTTTGCCTAACTACTTATTTCTTTCTTCCTACGAAAGAGTTTCTTCCTATGAAAAGAGTATCTCCTTACGGAATGAGCAGGGATGAATCGCCGTAGCTCAGGAAGCGGAAATCGTGAGAGAGGGCGTAATCATACACCTTCCTCCAGTCGCCATGCAGGAAGGCACTCACCAGAAGCAGCAGGGTGCTCTGTGGCTGATGGAAATTGGTTACCAGCATCTTCACTATCTTATAGGTGTAGCCCGGAGCAATGATAATCTGCGTACTGGAGTGAAGGGCTTCCAATCCGTTGCGGTCGAGGTAATCGATAATCGCCTGGATGGCCTGCATCGGGGTGATGCCATCCACCAGATTGCCATCTGCCGACAGCTCGTATGGATCCCACTGCTTAACATGCAAATCTTCCTCGCTTGCCTCCGGGTGCTTGATAAGATGCACACCCATGTAGTAAAGGCTCTCGATGGTTCGCACGCTGGTGGTACCCACGGCGATGACCTGGCAATCGTGCTTGATAAGCTTTTCCAGACTGCGGCGGTGAACCACGATATACTCGGTGTGCATCTGATGGCCCTCAATCTCCAGACTCTTCACTGGCTTGAAGGTGCCGGCACCCACATGCAGGGTTACTTCCTCACGGTCGATGCCATGGGCATCCAAATCCTTGAGCACGGCATCGGTGAAATGCAGACCGGCTGTCGGGGCTGCTACACTACCCTTTATCTTTGAATAAACCGTCTGATAGGTAGTCTTGTCGCTCTCCTCGGTCTTGCGGTTCAGATATGGAGGGATAGGTAACTCGCCCACTGCCTCGAGGATTTCGGCGAAGGAAACGTGCTCGTTGTCCCAGTCGAAATCTACCCAATAGTTGGTGCCGCCGCCCTTGGCTACCATTTCTGATGCTTCTGCGCTGAGGGCATCGCCACGGCGCATGGTGGCAGAAAGGGTAAGCTGATGGCCCTTGATTTCGAAGTCACGTTTCAGGCTACCCTCCTTCCACTTCTTCAAGTTTCCAATCATGCAGAGCCAAGAGCAGTGGCCCGAAGTCTGGAACATCAACTCATAGTCGGTTGGTGCGGCAGGCTCCATGAGGAACACCTCGATAAGTGCGCCCGTTTCCTTGCGGAAGTGCATGCGTGCCTGGATTACCTTGGTGTTGTTGAACACCATCATGGCACCCTTAGGCAGATATTCAGGAAGATGATAGAACACATCGTCGCTCACCTCGCCGTGCTTGTAGACCAACAGTTTGCTGTGGTCGCGCTGGGCGATAGGGAATTTGGCAATGCGTTCATCGGGTAACTCGTAATTATAATCACTAATCTTTATATGTTTTGTTTCCATTATTCTACTTTATAAATTTTATTAAACTGCCGTCATCATGCAAAGGGCACGGATGACTACATAGACCAATACCACCATCAATACGGTCATGATCATGTCGATGTCGTCGTGGTCGTAGCCCGTGCTGGTATACTGGTTGGAGATATACTTGACTTCCGGTGAGATGCGGCGATACATGCGATGGTAGAAGAGATAGACCAGAAAGCCTACCACGCAGCCGAGCAGAATGCCCGTCAGCACATCGAGCGGATAGTGGACGCCCAGATAGAGGCGCGTCCAGCAGTTGACCAATGACCAGACGACCATGGTGACGGTTATCATCCTGCTCCTGATGAGGAGCGAGAAGAACACGGCTAACGACATGGTGTTGGCGGCATGGGCTGAACAGAAACTGTAGTCCTTCATGCGCAGGTTGTCTACCACCTGCACGGAGTATTTCACCAGCGGGTCGTTGGACGGTCGCCATCTTTCAGCCAGTGGTTTGATGATACCGTCGGCGAATCCGTCGGCAAAGAGGATGCAGAGGAAGGCGGAGCCCACCACGAGTGCTATCTGCGACATGGTTTCGTTGTTGCGCATCACGACGATAAACAATACCACATAGAGTGGTATCCATGTAACGCCCGATGTCAGCACCACCGCCAACTGGTCGAGAATCACATTGTTGCTGCCGTTGAACCACTGCAGCACCTGAAAATCTATGTTTTGTATCGTACTAAAATCCATTACTATCTACTTTGAACTTCATTAAATCTCCTCTATTGCCTTGGTCTCTATCCATCCTTCGCGGCCATCTCCTACGCGGATGCAGCGCCAGTCGGTCATTCCCTTGTCGATGATATCCACACGGGTTCCCTCGTGGAGCACAAACTGGTCGGCGCTGTTCTTGGCTGGCGTCTTCTTGATGTTCACCGATGGAGAAATGATGATGGCACCGGTTCTATTGTCGAGCGCCTGCTTCTGCTGGAAGGCAAAGAGATTGCTCAGCAGGAATATCACGAAGAAGGCAAGTCCGCCAAAGAATCCTATCTTGCGGAGCATGAGCTGCGGACCGAAGAGATAGAGCAATACCAGCAGCAGCGCCATCACGATGCAGAGGATGCCGGTCTTCGCCCAGTTGTCAACGCTCGTGAAATTCACCAGCGACTTATACCAGGTTACGAAGAACATCTCGCTTTCGGGGGTAATCTTGTCGATGGTCTTGCTGCGGGCAAACTGCAGGTTGAAGTTGATGTCGTCATCGCCCGGCGAGAGCAGACGGGCACGCTCGTAGTTGAGCACCGCCTTGGTGATATTGTCCGTGCGATAGTAGGCGTTGCCGAGATTGAAATAAATCTCGGCAGATTCGCCATTCTTCAGAATCTCCTCGTAGTCGCGGATGGCCTGCTGATAGTTGCCCTTCTGGTACTCCGTGTCAGCATTGTTCTTGGTCACCGCCTTGGCAGAGGTGCCGCCGAAGCAGATCATCGCCAGGAGCAGCCATACGAAGGAGTAGCCTGCCGGATGCTTCTTCTGGTTCTTGCGAGCCTCATTGATTGCATTTTCTATATCCATAATCGCTGTCATAGCCGACTCGAAGGTGCGGTTCATGTTGCCGGCGGCATCGCCTGGCGCATAACGCTCGAACTCGCACTCATCCAGAGCCGTGGTAAACTTCTCTATTGTTGCATCATCCACGAAGTGGCGACCCAGGGTTTCACGGATGTTGTCGCGGTTGAGCTTCTCGGCTGGCATGTTGAGCTTGTAGCTCATGTAGCCCCAGAGTGCTCGCATCACCTCGTCGTAGAACTCGCCCTGCTTGCCCTGGAGCATCAGCTTGTTGGCAAGGCGCAGACGCTTGGTGGCAATCTTGCCTGCCCTGTTGGAACGCTTCTTCACGATGTCGGCATTCTCGATGGCACGGCGGCGGAAAACGATGAGCAATACCACGAAGGCGATGAGCGGCATGAGGAGACTGATCCAATAGCCGAAGCTGCCGAAGAACATCTCGTCGGCCTTGTGCTGTTCTGCCTTGCCCAACTTGATGGTGTGGATATCCTTATCCTGGCTGGCGAAATCCTCAGACTCTGCCGATGTGCCATCGCCCTTCTCCACCTCAACCTTGAACGGCTGGGTCTTGATGGTCTTGTAGGCATTCTTGCCCGTATCATAATAGGTGAGCTCCACCGACGGGATGGTATAGCTGCCCTGGTTGCGAGGCACGGCAAGGAAATCGTAGACCATGTTGCCCTCTACGCCGTTGGCGGTGAGGCGGGTCTTGTCGGTTACCTTGGCATCATACTTGTCGAAATCCTTAGGGAAGTTGACCACCGGCTGCTTCAGCAGTTTCAGGTTGCCGATGCCGCCCACCACTACTCTCAGGGTGATAGGTTCGCCTGCCTTCACTTCCTTCTTATCGAGCGAGGCAGAGATATTGAACTTGCCCACGCCGCCCGAGAAGTTGGCTGGGCGCTGTGGCAGCGGATCCACCTGCAGGGTGATGCCCGGAGCCTTGATATCCTTCTTTACTTCTACGTAGCCGGAACCGCCGTTGAAGAACGCCTCCATCGGGTCTACGTTGCGGTTCTGCTGAACCACGATGCCCTTGAAGGTGATGGATGGTATCTGGAGACTGCCCGTCATCTGAGGGTACATCACGTACTGGCTCCAGGTGACGCACTTGTATGGTCGGCCATTCACGGTTTCTGTGTGGAAGGTTTTCTGCTGTGGCAGCGGCACTTCCTGGGTGTGGAATCCCTTCAGGTCAGGCATCTTGCCTTCCAGCTGTGTGAGTTCCACCTGTGTATATACCTTATAGGTAAGCAGGATAGGTTCCTGCTCGTGCACCCTCTTCTTGCTGGCTGAGACCTTGATGAAGAGGTCGCTGCCCGAGATGGCAGATCCGGCAGAGCGCATACGAGGTTGGTCGTAGCTGTCCTGTCCGTGCATGTTGGGAGCGCCGTTGGTGCGCTGTGCATGTCCCGACACCTGAATCTTCACGGGGCGTGAAGACAGTCGTTTTCCTCCCGCCAGGGCGTGCGAAGCCCCGATGGTGAAGCTGCCGTTCTTGGCGGCATAGAGGGTGTAAGTGATGGTTACGGAAGATGATGACGAGGTATGCCCGTTGATCATCTGGTAACTTGACTGCGAGGAAGTATATGGACCCGCAATCACTTCCAGTCCTTCCTGCACCCCACCCATTCGGAATTCCTCCACATCACTGGTGTTGATGGTATAGGCAACACGGAAGTTCTCTCCAGCCGCGACGTGCGACGGAGCCGACACTGAGATATGCTGGGCATCTACATGCACATGGTAGCCCAACATCATCAGGAGCAATATGATATACCAACCTATTTTTTTCATATCAACTTTCTTTTATCTTATATTTGTTCCAATTTTTAAAACGTAAGTACACCTTATTATATATATAGGCAAGAATCCCTGTTTGGTGAAGGGAAGCAGTTACGCTTTCTACCAATTCTTGTCGTAGGCCTTTCTGCGAGGCTGGCTCATCGCCTTCTGCAGCTTTCGCTTGGTGGCCTGTTCCTGCTGAATCGCGGCATTGAGGAGCTGTTCGGCGTTGTCGCGGCTCATCTTGTCCTGATTCTGCTGGTTCGGATTCGAATTCTTGTTTTTATTCTTATCTTTATTATTCTTATTCTTGTTCTGATCGTTCTTGTTCTGATCGTCTTTGTTCTTATCCTTATTCTTGTCTTTATCCTTGTTCTTATCGTTCTTGTTCTTGTTCTTGTCTTTATTGTTCTTGTCCTTGTTCTTATTCTTGTTATTCTTGTCCTTGTTGTTCTGATTCTGCGGGTTGTTCTTGAGCAGTTTCTTGCAGAGGGCAAGATTATAACGGGTTTCATTGTCCTGCGGATTGCATCTCAGCGCCATCTTGTAGTATTCGATGGCCTGTGCGTACTCGCGGTGGTTCTGCATCACCACTCCCATGTTGTGATAGCTCTTGGAGCGGCGGAAGTGATTAGGCTCCAGCTGCGCGGCATTGCCAAACTGCACCATCGCCAGCGAGTCTTTCTGCTGCATCAGCAAGGCACAGCCCAGGTTGTATATCGCCTGCGGATTCTTCTGGTTCTTGGAGATAGCCTTGCGATATTGGGTCTCGGCAGCTGCCCATTTCTGGGTCTTGAACGCCCTGTTTCCCTGGCGAATCAAGTTGCGGTCGGTCTGTGCGGCAGTATTTGTCGCACCGGCCAACAGGAAAGCCACAGTTACTATGATATAATGTATCGTGTTCATTTTAAAAACATTTTATGCTTTTGCCCTTTTAAGGCATTTTCTTGAATGGCGTTTTCTTGAAGAACTTAACGTTCCTGAGCAACGGATTCCTTACTTCCATCATGCAGACCTCGATGATGAGGAGGAGGATAACCAAGATGCCTACAGCCTGGAACTGCTCATCGTAGGCACTGTAGATAACGCTGGTCATTTCGCCCTTCTGCAACTTGGTAAGCTCGTTGTTCAGCGCCTTCTCTGCATCGCTGGTATTATCCACGTGGATATACTGACCCTTGCCTGCCTGTGCCAGCTGGCGGCACATCTGCTCGTTCAGGGCAGTCATCACCGTGTTGCCGGCATTATCTTTCAGATAAGAGCCGTCGCCCATCGGGATGGGTGCACCCTTGGCATTACCGATACCCAGGATAAACACGTTGATGCCCTTCTTGTTGGCCATCTGCGCTGCCTCCTGCGCACCCTCTTCGTGGTTTTCGCCATCGGTAATCACGATGATGGCCCTGCCCACGTTGTCTTGCTGGGTGAAGCTCTTGGTGGCGAGGCTGATGGCCTGTCCGATGTTGGTACCCTGAGTCTGGATGAGACCAGGGGAGATGTTCTGCAGGAACATCTTGGCAGAAACGTAGTCGCTGGTGATAGGCAACTGCACGAAGGCATCGCCTGCGAAGACGATGAGACCAATCTTGTCGTTGGTGAAGTTATCAACCAGATTCTCTATCAGCATCTTGCTCTTGTCGAGACGTGACGGAGCCACATCTTCGGCAAGCATGGAATTGGAGATATCGAGACAAATCATGGTTTCGATGCCATTTCGCTTCTCGTTCGAAATCTTGCTGCCCATCTGCGGGCGTGCCACCATCACGATGAGCAATGCCAAAGCTGCGAGCATCAGCACGAACTTCACCGTGGGGCGGTATTTAGATATGTGGGGCATCAGCTGCTTGAGCAACTCGGGGTCACCCAACTTTCTGAGCTTTGCCCTTCTCCTTCTCCAACCTATCAGGCGAACCAGCACCAGTGCCGGTATCACCCACAACAGCCAGAGAAATGCGGGATCTTCAAATCTTAACATGGTTATATTTATATTATTTCTTTAATTCCATCAAGGGATGCGGCGGAGCCAGGTGATGCGGAGCAGAATCTCTACCAGCAATATCAGCAGGGCGGCAAGGGCGAAAGGCTGATAGGCCTCATAGCGCTTGGCGAAATGCTTCACATTGAACTTCGATTTCTCCAGTTTATCAATATCCCGATAAATCTTCTTCAGTTCGGCATTGTTGGTAGCACGGTAGAAGTTACCGTCGGTGGTCTGCGCTATGTCGCGAAGCGTCTGCGTATCAATCTCCACAGGGATGTTGACATACTGCACGCCTCCTGCCACCGGCATCGGATAAGGTGCCACCTTGTTGGTGCCCACGCCGATGGTGTAGACTCGGATGCCATAGCTCTTGGCTATTTCGGCTGCAGTCATCGGCGAGATGTCGCCCATGTTGTTACTTCCATCCGTGAGCAGGATTACCACCTTGCTCTTCGACTTGGAGTCCTTCAGTCGGCTCACGGCATTCGCCAGACCCATGCCCACTGCGGTACCGTCGTCGATGAGTCCGCGGGCGGCAATATCGGTTCTTGTATCCTGCAACAGGCGCAGCAGACTGGCGTGGTCGGTGGTCATCGGGCACTGGGTGAACGCCTCGCCCGCAAAGATGGTCAATCCGATGTTGTCGGTAGGACGGCCCGAGATAAACTCGTTGGCCACATCCTTTGCCGCCTCCATGCGGTTAGGCTTCAGATCCTCGGCAAGCATGGAGGTAGAAACGTCCATGGCAAGCATGATATCGATGCCCTCCACCGTCTTGTTGTCCCAAGAATAATGCGTCTGCGGACGGGCCATGGCACAAACGATGAGCACGAAGGCGATGCATCTCAGCACCATCGGCAGATGGATGAGTCGCACGCGCAGGCTCTTGGGCGCAAACTGATACATTCTCGTATCGCTCATGCGCATCGTAGGCTCGCTCTTCTTCCTGCTCAGGAAATACCATAATATATAAGGTATCAGCAGCAGGAGCAGCAGAAAATATGCTTTACTTGCAAATTCCATTTCTTAATTTCTTTTTATTGTTTACATCACCGGCTCTGGATTTCCGAGCCTGATGACATTTACATCACGAGCATCGCTACCTGATAAACGATGTAGCCGAAGATGGCAACTACGCTGATGCCGCCCACCCAGAGCAGGGTCTTGATGAGTCGGCGCTGCTGCTGCGACTTTTGGTCTTCGGTGCTGAGCGTTGGAACGATCTTCTCCTCCTTAGGCTGCTCATCGGTCTTCGTCTGGTCGATGAAGTTGATGGCATTCACCAGGTTGGCATCGTTCTCGTTCATCGGAATCTCGTACTTGGCAAACTTCACCAGGTCGGCGGTGGAGAAGAGCATTCTCAGCTCGTCTATCATCTTCTGGTCGCCCGAAGCACGCAGGTGCTCGATGATTTCTCCACTGGTCATCTCCATCGCATTGAATCCGAAGCGGCTCACGATATAAGCACGCAGCGTATTGGTCAACTGGGTGTAGTACTCTTTCTGAGTCTCCTGGCTGGCGCTGGTATGATGATGCTTGATGTCATTGATTTCACGCAGCGCCTTCTCATGGGCAGGCACCCTCTTCACGATGCGGATGCGGGCGATGATAGGCTTGTTCTTCTTCAAACGATTACGGAGATAAATCATTGCACCACAGATGATAATCATCAGCAGGCTCAACCAGAAGGCGAAGCTCCACTCACTCCACTCGAAAGGATTATCCTGTACACCCTTTGCCGGATAGAACTGGTTAGGATGCACCGTATCTACCGGAACGGTGAGCACCTTCAGCGCCAACGGATTTCCGTGATAGCTCTTGCCGTCGATCTTCACATCGAGTGCAGGAACCACATACACCTTCTCATCGAAAGAGGTAAGCGTATAGTCGCGGCTCACCTGGATGCGATCATCACCCATCTGCATCGTGTCGCCCTTGCTCTGCTCCACCACCTCTACACCAGGTACAATCTGGTCCTGAGGCTTGAAGGATGGCAGCACGATTCTGGCACCCTTCCGGGCAGTAGCCTTGAGGTGCAGGATGGTCTGCTGTCCGATAAGCAGCTGGAGGGAATCCATGCGCTGCTCCACGGTCTGACCGAAAGCCAGCGTAGAGCACCCCATCAGCGCCATCGTCAATATGATATTCTTTATTTTCATGTTATCTTACTTTAGCCTCTCTGTTTGAACAGCATCAGGAGCGCCTTCGAGAAGTCCTCGTTGGTGGCTACCGAAGTCCAATCTACCTTGCTCTTGGCAAAGAGCTGTCGCAGATTTTCCTGCTGTCGCAACCAGTTTTGGGTGTGAGCCACTCTCAATTTCTTAGAACTGGTATCGATATACATCTCGTGTCCCGTCTCGGCATCCATCACCTTGAGCAGTCCCACATCGGGCAGCTGCTTGGCACGCGGATCATACACCTGGATTCCCACCACATCGTGCTTCTGGTTGGCTATCTGCAGCTGGTGCTGATAGTCCTTGCTATCGTAGAAGTCGCTGATGACGAAAGCCGTGCAATGACGCTTCATCACCCTCGTGAAGTATTCCAGGGCACATCCGATATCTGTTCGCTGACTCTCGGGATGAAAGTCGAGCATCTCACGAATGATGTAGAGGATATGCTTGCGTCCCTTCTTGGGAGGGATATATTTCTCTATTCTGTCGGAAAAGAAGATGACACCTATCTTGTCGTTGTTCTGGATGGCACTGAAGGCAAGGGTTGCAGCTATCTCGGTAGCCAGGTCGCGCTTCATCTGGCGCATGGTACCGAAATCGAGCGAACCGCTCACATCCACCATCAGCATCACGGTAAGCTCTCGCTCTTCTTCAAAGACCTTGACGAAAGGGCGATGGAAGCGAGCCGTCACATTCCAGTCGATGTCTCTCACGTCGTCGCCATACTGATATTCGCGCACCTCGGCAAAGGCCATTCCCCTACCCTTGAAGGCAGAATGATACTGGCCGGCGAAGATGTTCTGGCTCAATCCGCGAGTCTTGATCTCGATCTTCCGAACTTTCTTTAAGATATCTTGTGTATCCAACTTAATTTACTTTGAATTTTGAACTAAATCAAGGCACTTCAACCTTGTTGATGATGCGGCTGACGATTTCCTCGCTGGTGATTTCGCTTGCCTCTGCCTCGTAAGAGAGGCCGATGCGGTGGCGGAGTACATCGTGAGCCACGGCACGTACATCCTCAGGAATCACGTAGCCACGGTGCTTGATGAAGGCGTAGGCTCTGGCTGCCTTGGCAAGTGAGATGCTGGCACGAGGACTGCCGCCAAAGGTAATCATATCCTTCAATTCGCCCAGGCCATAACGGTCTGGATAACGGGTAGCGAAGACGATGTCGGCAATATACTGCTCAATCTTCTCATCGATATACACCTCGTTGACGATGCTGCGAGCCTTCAGGATTTCCTCGGCAGTAGTAACCGGAGTCACGGTAGGCAGACCGCCCTGGATGTTCTCACGGATGATGAGCTTCTCTTCTTCGATGGTAGGATAATCGATGACAACCTTGAGGAGGAAACGGTCCACCTGAGCCTCAGGCAACTGATAGGTACCCTCCTGCTCTACCGGGTTCTGGGTAGCCATCACCAGGAATGGATTAGGCAAATGGAAAGTCTGCTCGCCGATGGTTACCTGATGTTCCTGCATCGCCTCAAGCAAGGCACTCTGCACCTTGGCTGGAGCACGGTTGATCTCATCTGCCAGGACGAAGTTGGCAAACACAGGTCCTCGCTTCACATGGAAGGCTTCATCCTTCTGCGAATAGATCTGCGTACCGATTACGTCGGCAGGCAACAAATCGGGTGTAAACTGTATGCGGCTATAGTCTGCACTAATCAACTGTGACAATGTTTTGATTGCAAGAGTCTTCGCCAGACCAGGTACACCTTCCAGGAGAATGTGACCATCAGAGAGAAGACCGATAAGGAGACAGTCAACGAGGTGCTTCTGACCTACGATGACCTTGTTCATGCCCATTACCAGGTTGGTAACGAACTGACTCTGTTGTTCAATCCGGATATTCAACTCACGGATATCAATAGCTTCTGCCATAATCTTATTATCAATTTTACGTTTAATTCATTCTAAAAACTGAACAAAGGGCACTTCAAAAATGCCCTCCGTCCTCAAATCAAACGCAAAAGTACTCAATTATGAGCACAAAAGCGAATAAAGCTAACTAAATTATATTAAAAAAGTTTCACAAACGCTATTTTTAGAAACTTTTAATAAAGCAGGCACACGAAGCATCAGCGATTGCGATGCTTCATATACCATGGATGTACTAGGAAATTATACATCAGGAAAGAAACCACTGTCAATCCGAAAGCCGGATACAGAAGTTCCTTATACACAGGATTCAAGATCACCGAATCCACACCAAGGCCCTTCGGATACAAGTCCTTCACCAGCCAGAAACCCAATCCGATTCCTAAGCTCAACCCCAGTTCCCACGCCAGGAAGAAGGAGCTCATACTGGTGCCACGCTGGCAATGCTTGGCAAGCTTGATGTAGAAAAGCAGGAATCGGCTTCCAATGATACCCACTCCCAAGGCAAGCAAGGCAGGTACAAGCATCTCTTCGGCAAAATCCTGATCGCTTAAGGAAACAAATTCTGCTGCCGCGATTAATATCAGTCCCACGATTACCTGACTCTTCAGCTCTGCATCAGCAAAAACGTATTTCTCTGCCACCAATGCCAGAAACAGTCCGCAAAAAAACATCGCATAGACGGTGAGAGAATGAGGCAGCGACAGATAGAAGCCCGGTATCACCATGATGCATACAATATTGACGAACAGCGGAAATCCCTGAGGCAGGAAAAAGCGGTCGCTGCTGATGAGTGACACGTTTTCTGACGGAGCCTTGAACGGGAACTTCACTCTGGAAACCAGCACCAAGGCAACCAATGCCAATACTGAGGCTACCGGAAAAACAACTTTCATACTGAAGACGTTATAGACCAGAAGCGACAGCAATGGACCTACCGCAATGGAAAAGCGGGCAAACCAGGAGGTGATATAATTCGCCTCCGTACGCTGGAAAGATTCACAGGTATCGATAATCAGCGTACTCGCCAGCGACATCTCTGCCAAGCCCAGGAAAGCACCCTGAATCAGACGCATCACCACCAGCATCTCGAAGCCCACCTTGATGTTCCAGAAGGTTTCCAGATAATAAAGAACGACGAGACTGACTGCCACACCCAGGATGGATATCTGGCATACCCGATTGCGACGATAGCGCTGCACCAGATAGGAGCAGAAGCCACCCAAAAGAAAGATGCCCAAGCCATAAGCAGCATAAACCACGCCCATCTGAGTAACGGAATATCCCTCCTTAGCCATAAAATAAGGTATGCTCAGGAGGAGCATATAGATGCTCGTCATCAGGAAGAGATTGGCGAAGCAGAGACGCCAGAAGTCACGATGCCATAAATTAATATGTATCGGCGTATTTTGCGTATCCATCTTAGTAGCTCTCTTCTGCGCTTGGATACTCCACGCTCTTCACGGCGTCAATATAAGCCTTTACTCCCTTCTGCATCTCCTCGCCTACCTGGGCAAAATGACGCAGGAATTTTGGCTTGAAGCCCTGGGTCATACCGAGCGCATCAGCATAAACCAAAACTTGTCCATCACAACCGTTACCCGCTCCAATACCGATAGTTACAGCGTTTACCTGACGTGAAACTTCAGCCGCCAGTTTGGCAGGAACCTTCTCCAGAACGATGGCAAAACAGCCAGCCTTATCCAGTGCTTTAGCATCGCTGATCAGCTTCTCAGCCTCTGCATCCTCCTTGGCACGGATGCCGTAACCGCCAAACTTATTCACGCTCTGAGGAGTAAGTCCGAGATGGCCGCAAACAGGAATACCGGCATTGATGAGTGCCTGAACAGTATCCACGATTTCCACGCCACCTTCCAGCTTCAGCGCATCCACGCCCGTCTCCTTCATCATTCGGCAGGCATTGCGCAAGGCATCTTCCTTGCAAACCTGATAGCTGCCGAAAGGCATATCACAGAGCACGAGTGCATGATTGCAGGCGCGGGCCACACTGCGTGCGTGGTAAATCATCTGATCTACGGTGACAGGCAATGTATCAGCATTTCCAGCCATCACATTGCTAGCCGAATCACCTATCAAGATGGTATCGATGCCAGCAGCATCGATGATGCCTGCGGTAGTAAAATCGTAGGCAGTAAGCATCGTAACCTTCTCACCTGCCGCCTTCATTTCGGCGTAGGTCTTGGTTGTGATTTTCTTTTTGTCTGTAGATAAATATCCCATATAATTGTGTTTACTAAAAGTATTATCTTAATCTCTTTTCTACAATCTTCTCCAGGTCATCGTATCCGAATCCATTGTAATCGGCTATCACATAGTCGCTGTATGGCTGGATGCTCTCTGCAGAATTGGTAGTAGCGAGTCCGAGGGTAAATGCACCCGAAGCTCTCACAGCCTTCAGTCCGTTGAAGCTGTCTTCCAGCCCCACGCATTCCTCCGGCTTTGCTCCGAAACAGGCAGCACCCTTGAGATAACAGTCTGGATTCGGCTTGCTCTTGGCAAAATCTTCGCTGGTGAGCACGCGGTCAAAATAGGTCTTGAACTCAGGATGATGCTTATACACCTGTTCCATCTTCTGCAGATTGCTGCTCGTCACCACAGCGCACTTCACGCCATGCGCCTTTACGTCTTTCAGGAAAGTTTCGAATCCGGGAATGTAAGGATACGACATATTCAGCTCGAACTCATCGAGCCGGGCTGTTATCTTAGCCTGTTCCGACTTGCAATCGGTGTATCCATCAATATGAGCGAATGTGGCATCGTCAGAGAAGTACTTGTCGTAGATCTGAACCAGGGTCTGTCCCTTGATGCGATGCGCAAAGTCAGGCATCTCCGGATGATACTCCTTGCCTATCATTCCCCAGAACACGGAATACTGGCTTTCGGTATCGAAAACCACGCCGTCTAAGTCGAATAATGCTGCTTTTATCATTACTTTTTATATTAAATAAATACTATCTAACATCTTTTTCGGGTGCAAAGGTACACATTTTTTTGCTAACTAGCCCCGAAATAACTACTAAATATACAAAAAAAGCTAATTTTATTTTGTTTTATCTACAATTTGCACTACCTTTGCATCGGTTTATATACATTAATAAATATAGATAGAAAGAAACAAAAACAAGATAGAATGAATATCATAGAGAAATATTTCCCTCACCTCACCGACGAGCAGAAGAAGCAGTTCGCTGCCCTCGACGGTCTGTATCGCGATTGGAATGCCAAGATCAATGTCATCAGCCGCAAGGATATCGACAACCTCTACGAGCACCATGTGCTCCACTCTCTGGCTATTGCCAAGGCGATCAACTTCCGCCCAGGTTCAGAGATTCTCGACTTCGGATGCGGCGGTGGTTTTCCGGGCATCCCGCTCGCCATCCTCTTCCCTGAGTGCAAGTTCAAGCTCATCGATGGCACCGGCAAGAAGATCAAGGTGTGCAACGAGGTGGCTGGCGCTATCGGACTCAAGAACCTGGTGGCTGAACACCTGCGCGGCGAGGACGAGAAAGGCAAGTACGACTTCGTGGTGAGCCGTGCCGTAATGCAGTTGCCCGACCTGATGAAGATCATCAAGAAGAACTTCAAGAAGGCTGGTCAGAATGCCCTGCCCAACGGTTTGTTCTGCCTCAAGGGCGGCAATCTGAAGGAGGAGCTCAAGCAGTATTATAAGATTTCGGAAATCACCCCTCTCAGCACCTTCTTCGATGAGGAGTGGTTCAGCCAGGACAAGCAGCTGGTTTATGTTCCTGCTTAAATTAAAGAAAAAAGTAAAATGCTACATATCGAAAGATTCCAAGTCAACATGTTGCAGGAAAACTGCTACGTGGTAAGCGATGACACCCTCGAGTGCGTCATCATAGATTGCGGCGCCTTCTATCCTGAAGAGCGCAAGGCAATCACCGAGTATATCAGAAAGAACAATCTGAAGCCTGTTCATCTCCTCGTTACCCATGGCCATCTCGACCATAATTTCGGAAACGATACCATCTACCAGGAGTTCGGACTGAAGCCGGAAGTGGCACAGGGCGATGAGAAGCTGATGAAGGGTCTGGCTCATCAGGCAGAGACATTCTACCAGATGCAGCTCGACACCCACTTCCCTCCTATCGGTCATTTCTTTGAGGAAGATGAGGTAATCAAGTTCGGCAATCACGAATTCACCATCATCGAGACTCCAGGCCACAGCAACGGCTCCGTATGCTTCTATTGCGAGGCAGAGCACGTACTCTTCTCGGGCGATACCCTCTTCAAGAGTTCTATCGGCAGAACCGATTTCCCTGGCGGCAGCATGTTCCGCATCATCAACAGCCTGCGCCATCTCGGCATGTTGCCGGATGAAACACAGGTATTGCCAGGCCACGGTGAGGCTACCAGCATCGGCGAGGAATTGGCTCATAATCCATATATGGACCGATAGATTCAGGAAGATACAGCATTCAGAATTCCAAGGATTCAGAAGATACAGCATTCAGATGATTCAGAAGAAATCGAACACAGAGAAAATCATCCTGGGCATTGACCCCGGCACCAACGTGATGGGCTATGGCGTGATACGCGTCATCGGCAACAAGGCAGAACTGGTGGTGATGGGCGTCATCGACATGCGCAAGGAGAAAGATCCCTACTTGCGCCTCGGCAGGATTTTCGAGCGGGTGACTGGCATCATCGATTCCTATCTGCCCGACGAGATGGCGATAGAAGCTCCCTTCTTCGGCAAGAATGTGCAGTCGATGCTCAAGCTCGGCAGGGCGCAGGGAGTGGCTATCGCTGCTGCCATCCACCACGACGTACCCATCCACGAGTACGCTCCGCTGAAAATCAAGATGGCAATTACCGGACAAGGTCAGGCTTCCAAGGAGCAGGTGGCGGCGATGCTGCAGCGCATGCTCAACATCCGGGAAGACGAGATGCCGAAATACATGGATGCCACCGATGCCCTGGGCGCTGCCTACTGCCATTTCCTGCAGATGGGCAGACCCGAAACGGGCGACAGGCACTATAGCAGCTGGAAGGATTTTGCTACCAAGAACGCCAGCCGCATAGAGAAAGGTACAGGCATGACGGGTCCGCAGGCAAAGCTTCTGGCGGCTATCAACCGTACCACGCACAAGTAGCCCAGCCCGGGAATATCATCCTGTTATCACGCAATCATATCAAAAAAAATAAGAGAGATGCAAAAGATTATCAGTATTCAGAATGGCGTAACCCGTATGCCGGAATGGCGTATGGCTGAGCCAGTTAACTTCGAGGCATGCGACGGCGAGCATATCGCTATCGTAGGTCCCAATGGTGGAGGTAAGTCGATGTTCGTGGACATCCTTGTGGGCAGACACCCGCTGTTGATGCACGATCCTGATTACGACTTTTCTCCTAGTACAAAATCCCTGGTGAGCGACAACATCAAGTATATCACCTTCCGTGATACCTACGGAGGCGACAACGACCGCACCTACTTCCTGCAGCAGCGCTGGAACCAGCTGGAAATAGATGAGAACACGCCTATCGTCAAGGATAAGCTGCAAGAGGCTTATCAGATGGCTGGCGAAGATACGCCGGAGCGCAGACAGCTGCAGGAACACATCTACGAGCTGTTCCACATGCACCACCTGCTCGACAAATACACCATCCTGCTGAGCAGTGGAGAGCTCCGCAAGTTCAAGCTTGCCTCTACCCTCTTCTCAGAGCCTCGCGTGCTGATCATGGACAATCCTTTCATCGGTCTGGATGCCGACACCCGCGACCAGCTCAAGGAGCTTCTCAAGTCACTCACCACCGAGCATCATCTGCAGATCATCCTCGTATTGAGCAAGAGCGATGACATCCCAGACTTCATCACCCACGTGGTAGAAGTGAAGGATATGAAGGTATATCCTAAGCTTACCAAGGAAGAATATCTGGCACAGCGCAACCCCATCCCTGCCCACATATTATGCGAAGAATTAGAACAAGCCATCATCGACCTGCCATATAGCGACCGGGAATATCACAGTCAGGAAGTGGTGAAGATGAACAAGGTTCGCATCCAGTATGGCGAGCGCATCATCCTCAACGATCTCGACTGGACGGTAAACAATGGTGAGCGCTGGGCGCTGAGCGGACAGAATGGTGCCGGCAAGAGTACCCTGCTCAGTTTGGTATGTGCCGACAATCCGCAGAGCTACGCCTGCGACATAGCCCTCTTCGGCAATCCTCGTGGCAGCGGCGAGAGCATCTGGGATATCAAGAAGCATATCGGCTATGTATCTCCTGAGCTTCACCGTTCCTATCAGCGTGATATGCCAGCCATCCGCATCGTGGCGAGCGGCCTTACCGATTCTGTGGGTCTCTACGTAAAGCCAAAGGAAGAGGATATGGACCAGTGCCGTTTCTGGATGAAGGTGTTCGGTCTGGAGGGTTTGGAAGACCGTGGTTTCCTGAAGCTGTCAAGTGGCGAGCAGCGCCTGGTACTTCTGGCACGTGCCTTCGTGAAGGATCCCGAGCTCCTCATCCTCGACGAACCTCTTCATGGTCTTGACAACAGAAACCGCCGCCTGGTAAAGGATATCATCGAGGCATTCTGCAAGCGAAAGAACAAGACGATGATCATGGTTACCCACTATAAGGAAGAGCTCCCTGCCTGCATCGACCACAGCATCTTCCTGAAGAGACATACGAAATAGGAAAAAGCGTATGGATTCATTATTTCTACTTCAGTTTGCATGTTTTATATTCATGC